>Ga0209539_1000050_pt1 | contig 68533 bp, 64 predicted proteins | sample BarGraNGADG00312_2_FD_184499 | JGI IMG/M metagenome (GOLD analysis project Ga0209539, IMG submission 184499) | Arctic peat soil microbial communities from Barrow, Alaska - Barrow Graham LP Ref core NGADG0011-312 (SPAdes) (version 2) | ecosystem: Environmental > Terrestrial > Soil > Wetlands >...
TAGTTTCATAGGGCTTCATCCGGCCGGGGATGACGTCCTCGATGATGCCGAGGGCGAACTTGCTGGCGTAGATGGGTGCGCGGACGTGCTCCAGCGTGTAGCCGAGCGCTCCGATGTGGTCCATGTGCGAATGTGTGATGAGGATGCCGCGGATCTTGTCCTTGATCTGGTCGAGGTACTCCATGTTGGGAATGACATAGTCGATGCCCTGCATGTCGTATTCGGGAAACTTGAACCCCGCATCGACAATTACTGCATCGTCATTGACCTCATAAACGGTCATGTTCTTGCCAATCTCCCCGAGACCTCCAAGGGGAGTAATGCGGATGATGTCGTGGTGTCGGGACGTGTGTTCGGTGTGTTGCGATTGTATTTTAGTCATAACCATAGTGTACCCACTTTGTTAGCGTTGAAAAGCAATGCATTGTGGAGAGTCGTGTCAACCGTCAGACTCCTCGCTATCCTGCGTCGTCTCAGGGAGTGTCTCAGACCGTTCAGGAGGCACGGGACGGACCGGAGGGCGGCGCCTGAGAATCACTGAGGCGATGATTCCCAATATGATGATCGTGATGTCCGTCCACTGGTTTGGGGTCAAGTGGAGCACGTGGACGGGAATGTAGCGGAAGAACTCTACGACGAAGCTGGTGGCGCCGTAGAGGTACAGATACCAGATGAAGACTTGGCCATCATAGCGTTTGCGCTTTCGGACGACCCAGAACAGAACAGCAAACACGAGAAAGCCGGAAGCGGAGTTGAACAGCTGAGCCGGCCAGATTCTCTGATTGAGAAGATCGGACTGGGACAAGGGGTTGGTGAAGATGACTCCAAGCCACGATGTCGTAGCTGTTCCATTGCAGCAGCCATTGAGCCAGCAGCCGATCTTGCCGATACCGAAGGACAGGGCAAGCAGGGGTGCCACAAGATCAGCCATCCGCCAAAACCCCATCCGCCGACGCCGAATCAGCCAGTTGGCAGCGATGACACCGCCAAGGATGCCTCCAAAATAGGAGAGGCCCCCTTCCCAGATCGCAAGGATGCGGAGGGGATGAGCGAGATACCATAGGACAGTCGGAGACGTCATAATCCAACCGATACGAGCCCCCAGAATGCCGCCGATAACGGCGACGATGGCCATGTCCAGTACATCATCAGTGTTGAGGCCCTGGTGTCGTGACTCGATGTATATGACGGTGATACTGATGGCGATCGAGACGGCGATCATGATGCCATACCAGCGAATAGTGAGGTTTCCAATGACAAAAGCTATGGGATGCATCGCTTTCTCCTTTGTTGGTTTGAAAGCTTGTGACATGAGAATTATAGTGCCAAATACGGCAGTTGCACACCGACTCATCCAAGATGTACGTGAACTGGCTCCGACAACTCATGAGAAATAGTATGCGAACGATGACGAAACGTCTCCGCAGGTACCCAGGGCGCGTCCTCTCCCTCCATTCTGATAACGGGAGTGAGTTCATGAACGGACATCTCACCCGCTTCTGTGGTGTCGGGAACATCACCTTCACCCGTTCCCGTCCGTACCGGGGGAACGACAACGCACAGACACCGTGCGCACGGATGCTGGCACGGAAGGAGGTTGCCGAAGTGACGAAAGAACGTCTCCTGGGCACACGTGCGGAGCTGGACATGACGAGTCTGCTCCACGAGATCTTCCTCCCCCGAGGATGTTGTCTCCCGAGCATGTTCTCTCAATGCCCCCGAGCATGTTAGTCCAATGTGAGGGGCGCTTGTGAGGGGTACTGTCGTATCCGAGGGGCGTATTGGCCAGGATCAGCTGGATGAGATTGCCAAAGGGAGACAACCTCTGGTGATCAAGAAACGTGGCAGCTATGCGACCATTTCTGGTGAGTTCACGACCTGATGGTTCACGGGCATTCTTACGTGAGTTAACATGAATGCGTTGTGGAGAACCGTGTCAACGGCCAGACTCGCTGCTGTCCTGTGCTATCGTATCGAGTGCTTCCGACCGTTCAGGAGGCATGGGGTGGACCGAAGACCGGCGCCTGAGGATTGGTGAGGCGATGATTCCCAAGATGATGATCGTGATGTCCGTCCACTGGTTTGGAGTCAAGCGGAGCACGTGGACGGGAATGTCGCGGAAGAACTCCACGACGAAGCTGGTGGCGCCGTAGAGGTACAGATACCAGATGAAGACTTGGCCATCATAGCGTTTGCGCTTTCGGACGACCCAGAACAGAACGGCAAACACGAGAAAGCCGGACGCGGAGTTGAACAGCTGAGTCGGCCAGACTCTCTGATTGAGCAGGGTGGACTCGGACAAGGGGTTGGTGAAGATGACTCCAAGCCATGATGTCGTAGCCGTTCCGTTGGAGTCGCCATTGAGCCAGCAGCCGATCTTGCCAATACCGAAGGACAGGGCAAGCAGGGGCGCCGCGATGTCAGCCATCTGCCAGAATCTCATCCGCCGACGGCGAATCAGCCAGTTGGCAGCAATGACACCGCCAAGGATGCCTCCAAAATAGGAGAGGCCCCCTTCCCAGATCGCAAGGATGTGGAGTGGATGAGCGAGATACCACAGGACGTTCCCAGACGTCATGATCCAGCCGATACGAGCCCCAAGAATGCCACCGATAACAGCGGCGATGGCCATGTCCAGTACATCATCAGTGTTGAGGCCCTGATGTCGTGACTCGATGTATATGACGGTGATACTGATGGCGATCGAGACGGCGATCATGATGCCATACCAGCGAATAGTGAGGTTTCCAATGACAAAAGCTATGGGATGCATCGCTTTCTCCTTTGTTGGTTTGAAAGCTTGGAACATTAAAATTATAATATTATGTAGTACAGTTGCCAGTCTATCTTGCCTCGATTTGTGATGATGCAAAATGCGATTGAATACGAAGGGACATCAGAGAGACAATAGGAAGTTCGCACCAGAGGTCGGAAGGTGGCCATCATGAATGTGAGTGCAACAGTCACTGCGACACTTAAACGGGTACTTGACCCCGAAACCGGCGTAGATATCGTAACAGAAGGAATGGTTTACGGTTACACGGCCAACGAACTCGTCACGGAAATATGGATGAGCTTCATCAGTAACACCCCTGCCTGCTTCTTTTGCAGGGCTGTTGCCTGGACACTCATCGAGAAGATCTCCGACGGGATCGTTGAAGAGTTGCAGAAAGAAGGATACAAGAATGTCAGAGTAGTTGACGCGCTTAATCCAAGAATCTACTACAAGAGCACGTGACACAGATTCGAACCTTAGCGTTGCGTTGACCGCTCTGCGGTGCTATAACCTCAAGTATGGAAGATACGCAGCGCATATTCCAGGGGTTTGAACCGTTGAGCCTGGATGAGTTTGTGGGTCAGGTTGCAGTTGCAGGGCCCGGTACACCGCTTCGGAAGTTCGTCAGTGATCATGTACCGTTCAGTGCGATCATCTGGGGTCCTCCGGGATGTGGGAAGACGACGTTCGCGCGGCTGGTGGCTGCACAGTTGGGCGAGGAGATGGAGTACGTGACTGCCGTCTCGGTGGGCGTGCCTGAGTTGCGTCAGGTTGTGGCTCGCCATGCAGGGCGTCCTTTCCTCTTGGTCGTGGACGAGGTTCACCGGTTCAACCGGGTTCAGCAGGACTTCCTTCTGCCCATGCTGGAAAACCGGCTGATGACATTTGTCGGCCTGACGACGGAGAGTCCCTACGCTGCATTGTCGCCTGCTTTGCGCTCGAGGATCTTCATGTTGCGATTTGGGCCGCTTACCACGGCCGAGATCACCCATGTTCTCACTCAGGGATGTGAGAGAGCAGGCATGCAAGTGGGCGGGACCGTGTTGAATCGCGTCGCGGCCTTCAGTTCGGGGGACGCGCGCGTCGCCATCAATGCTCTGGTATGGTTATACCAGTCAGGAAGCCTCGTAGAGGGAGCAGACCTGAGTGAGCTGCTCAAAGAGGTTCCGGTAGCCAAGAACTTTGAGCAGGAACACTATGACCTTGCCTCGGCATTCATCAAGTCGATGCGTGGCTCTGATCCGGACGCTGCGCTGTACTACATGGCGCGCATGATCGACGCAGGAGACGACCCTCTCTTCGTCGCTCGGCGTATGATCATCTTCGCGGCCGAGGATGTCGGCTTGGCGAATCCCTTTGCTGTCGTGATGGCGATGGCGGCGTACGATGCTGTGCACGCGGTAGGGTTGCCTGAGGCAATGCTCAACCTGACAGAGGCTGTCATCTATCTTGCGGGGAGCCGCAAGAACAATTCGGTACTGGGTGCCATGCGCCGTGCGCGGGACCTTGCGCAACAGACGAAGAACGTCGATACGCCGGTTCAGCTCAAGAACAGCCGCACTGGGCAGGCATTGTACAGATATCCGCACAATTTTCCTGGCAACTGGGTGGCTCAGGAGTATTTCCCTGACGAGGTGCATGACCGGGCCATCTATCTGCCCACTGGAGCTGGGTACGAGCACGTGATCATCGGGTACTTGAAATCGCTTCGTGCGAAAAAGCCGGAATAAGCACAGAGGAGTTCGACATGCAGAAAGGGTACTGGGAGGATGGCAGCAAGCTTCAATTCAATGGAATCGTGACTGCGACCGCGGAGACGGAGCAAGGCCTTGTCGTCCGGTTCGAGAAGACATTCTTCTATCCGGAGTGTGGCGGACAGCCAGCCGACGGAGGAACGGTCGGTGGTACAAGTATCCTTGACGCTCAACAGGATGACGCCGGTCCATATGTTGTACTACCTCAGGGATCCTCTGCTCACGTTGGTCAGAGTCTGTTCTGCGTCGTCGACGCCGAGAGACGGGGCCGTCACACGCAGCTGCATTCGGCTCAGCACATTCTGAGCAGGTTGCTGGATGACAAGGGCATTCGGACGCTGTCCTTTCACATGACCGAAGAGGAAGCCAGTATCGAAGTCGAGGCCACAGCGGTCAGCAGCAGCGCCCTGACAGAGGTCGAAGACGCCGTAGAACGAGCTATCTGGCGATGTCTACCGGTCGAGACGTTGTTCGTGGACGTGGCGGACATTGCTGCGTATGATGTGCGCAAGGTACCCGAACTTGCAGGTGGACCGCTTCGTCTTATCCGGATCGGGGATCTGGACACGAATCCGTGTGGCGGGACCCACGTTGCGTCGACCGGCGAGATCGGTGCGTTTGTCATCGTACGAACTGACAAAGTGCGTGGCAATACTCGCCTCTATTTTGTTGCAGGGCGGACAGCGACGGCATATTACAGGCGAAACGACGCCGTGCTTCGGGAAATCGAACAGCTGCTGACATGTGGACTTGGCGATATTTCGGCTTCCGTTGCGAGGTTGCAGCAGCGCGACCATGACGCGGCCAAGCAGGTCAAGAGTCTGCTGGTGATGGCTGCGGATGAGCTTGCTCACCAGGCTCTGGACGAAATCGTCTCACATGGTGTTGCTGTGATGGTTCTCGACGGGGTCCCCGCCGAGCTCGCCCGCATGGTGACAGCCAAGTTGGCTTCGGCTCCGGGTCCACTATGCGTCCTCGTCTACCCGAGCGGCGGCACCGATGGGCAGTTCGTCTGCTCGGTGCCGACCGGAAGCGAGGCTTTGCTGGCGACCTTTGGTGCACGGATGAAGGAGTCCTTCGGTGCCAGGTCGGGCGGTGCAGGAAGAGTCATTCAGGGAAAGGTCGACACACGCGTGACTCTGGATCAGCTGAAACCTCTTCTGGTAGCAGAATGAGCGTTGCCGGCGAGCAAACGGCAGTTTGTTGATTGCATTGGCGTTCCAACTACACTGGTGACGGAGGCGATTATCATGAAGATGTGGCGTTGCACTGTTTGCGGGCTTCTGTACGAGGGGGAAAACCCACCTGAGTCGTGTCCCAAGTGTGGGGCTCCCGCGGAGAAGTTCGAACTCGTCTCCGAGGAACAAATCGGGGTCATCGAACATGCTCGAAAGACCAACCAGCTGCACAGCGACCTGCTCGCTGAGCTGGCCAAGCTCCTTCGGCAGTTCTCCGTCGCGGAGGTCAGAGTGCACGTGAACAAGAACAAGTGGGGATGACTACGCCTGTCCCGGTGCTGAGGTACTGCTTGGATATGGCTGGCGAACACTACACTCCCGGACCGGGCGAGTAGCCGGCGGGTCGCGTCGAAAAGGAGAGAGATATGGGATCCATCATGGAAGCATCGTTGTTTACACGCAAAATCGAAGCTGAGATCATCAAGGAGGTCGAACGCCTGAAATCAGTAGGACACAATCCCTCTCTGAGCGTGATTGTGGTTGGCAACAGCCCGTCGACAATGGTCTACTTCAAGAACATGTCGCACAAGGGCGTGGAACTCGGGTTCTATGTTGAGCTCCGGAAAATCGATGAGTCAATCGGAACTGCCGAGATGCTTGAACTCATTCACAAGCTGAACGACTCGAAGGATGTCGACGGTATCCTGGTTGGGCTTCCCTTGCCAAAGGAATATGATGTGGATTCGGTCTTGCATGCTATCAATCCCGACAAGGATGTCGATGCTTTCCACCCGTTCAATATGGGGCAGCTGATGATTGGCAAGCCTCACTTTGTCCCGGCCACTGCAAGATCGATCATCTCCCTCCTGGAGAACTATGGCGTTCGCGTCCAGGGCAAGAACGCGGTCGTTGTGGGTCGCAGCAACATTGTGGGCAAGCCGGTTGCCTCCCTGCTGCTTCAGCGTGACGCTACTGTCACGGTATGCCACTCCAAGACCGTCGACCTTGCCAGGTACACGCGTGAGGCAGATATCCTGATCGTCTCAATGGGGAGACCCAGGGCGATTACGGCTGACTACGTCAAGGAAGGTGCTGTCGTCATCGACGTGGGGATCAACGACGTCAATGGGAAAATCGTAGGTGATGTCGATTTCGAGGGCGTTCGCCCGAAGGCATCGCTGATCACACCTGTGCCTGGCGGAGTCGGCGTATTGACGACCCTCATGCTGTTCGACAATGTCCTGAAGGCGGCTCGGTTCAACACCGACAAGCACTGAGTCGGCGAGAGCTGCCTACCAGTCGTAGACGCTTCCGGCGTCCACCTCCGTGAGCGACCCGTCAGGGTTCTTGAGAAGGAGGGCGCCGGTTCTTGACAGCCCAGCCACCCGGCCCGACTCCCGCTGATCGTTGAATTCCACCGTGACGAGTTCGTCCCGCAGGGCGAGATTGGCGTCCATCCAGGGGCCGAAGGTGTCAAAGCCACGGAGAATGAGCGTGTTCATGTCCAGTTCCACCATGTTGAGGACGCTTGCACAGAGGTGCTGCAAGTCGATGCTACGCCCCAGTTCTCCTCTCAGCGAAGCCGCGCGCGGCAACTGGTCCGGGGGTACGACATTGTTGACGTTGACGCCGATGCCCACCAGCAGGGTTGTCATTCCAGACTGAACGAGCGTCTCAGCAAGGATGCCGCAGACCTTGCGACGTTTGACAAGGAGGTCATTGGGCCATTTCACGAGTGTGCGAACGCCGGTTTCGGCCAACACGACGCTTGCCACGGCGTGTGCTGCGGCCATTGCGGACTGACGAACTGTCTCAGCCGACGGTACGGCCAGGGCCAGCGTGAGCCACAGGCCTCCTGGTGATGAATCCCAGCTCTTGCCACGTCGCCCTCTTCCCTCCGACTGTGTCTCGGCAATGATGGCGAATGGCAGCACGTGACCATCAAGTGCGATCTGGCGTGCAGTGTCCTGCGTGGATGCTATGTTCGCATAGGTGAGGAGTTCCATGGATCCTCGCGGATGGCGTCCAGGAGTTCACCGACGTGGCGGGGCGCGTCCGTGATGAAGACGCTTGCTCCACGGTCGACGAGACGGGTCAGCACGGCTGCTCTCGTACCCATGGAAAGCATGGCGATGTCTTGTTGTCGCACAAGAACGGCATCCAGGCGAGGAAGACCGACCGGAACCAGATGCTCAGAGACTGTGTCGGAGGGACCGTGGTGAATCGTGGCTGTTAAGAACAGCCTTTCAGCGCCAACACCAGCCGACACGAGTTCCTCAATGAAATCTGCTGCCCCTTCGTCGGTACACATAGCCAGGACTGGTCCATCGTTGCAGGGCAGCCCGGAGCCTTGTTGAGCAATGACGGGCATTGCAGGCGCCAGCGTGATGGGGTGACTGTTCGGGACCCACGCTGCGACGGGGCACGAAGAAGTGCTGACAAGTCGTTGGGCCACGTCCTGTACCATGGAAATGTTGGAACCCGTGACCACAAGAAAGTCCGATCGCTGCTCGAGGAGATTCCAAGCGTGAGCAACGGCGTTGGCTGTGTGATCGTGAACCCCCGACGGCTGCAAGTCACAGTCGACCAGGCCTCCAATGGCTGCGTCGGCATCCGTGCCAAACCAGCTCCTGGCAGGGTGGGCGGCTGCAAGTCCCGTAAACAGCTGCAGCCGCTTTGCAAGGTCTGCCAGCTCGAACGGCTGCTGTTTCAGGATGTCGACAAGTCGAGTGTACTGGGCAAGTGTTCCCATCACGATGCAGTCCACACGTCCTGCTTCCATGCGCAGAGCCCCTGATGGAACGGCGGCCTCGCCTCCCTTGGCCAGCATCTCCTGTTTCAGGATGTTGGCAGCCTGCGGGAGCAGACGCTTCACTCGTATCGCAAGGAATACCGCTTTGGGTGCCATGAGCTCGGCCCCGACAGGATAGCACCCCATACCGTTCAGGAGATCATGTGCTTGCTGAGCAGTCGATATATGCAAGAGTGAGAGTTCCACAGTCGCTCCTTTCCGTCGCGACTGATTTCTCTCAACCGCGGCCTACAAATTGTATTCTCCTGTCTCGAGACTACAATATTCGTGGTCAAGATGTCTATTCTGCAAGTCGGGAGGAATGGAATGAAGAAGCGCCTGTCAGTCCTGTTCAGCGTGATTCTCATACTGGGCCTGGTGTTTGCGAGCTTCCCGTTCAAGGTAGCCATGGCTGCCACGACAGTGAAGATAACCTTGCTCGAGACAAGTGACGTTCATGGGGTCATCTACCCGTATGATTACTTTAAGGACGCGCCCGCGAATGGGGGACTCGCAAAACTGTCGACGCTGGTTAAGGGCGTCAGGGCTGACAACCCCAATACCCTTCTCCTGGACAACGGCGACAATCAGCAGGGTACACCGCTGACATACTACTTCAATAAGGTCGATACGACCTCGCCGAACCCGATGATCGCAGCCATGAACATAATGGGATACGACGCTATGACGCTCGGTAATCATGAATTCAATTATGGACTCTCCATCGTCGACAAAGCCCGGTCCGAGTCCAAGTTCCCCTGGCTTTCAGCCAATATTTACAAGGAAGACGGCACCAACTACTTCACGCCGTACATCGTCAAGACGGTTGCCGGCGTCAAGGTCGGCATTCTGGGGCTGACGACCAAGAACATCCCGAACTGGGAAGTGCCTGCGAATATCAAGGGTCTGGTCTTCAAGGATACGGTTGAAGAGGCCCAGAAGTGGGTCAAGATTCTCAAGGACACCGAGAAGGTCGACCTTGTCGTGCTCTTGGCACACGAGGGGTTCGAGAAGGACATCGACACCGGAAAGGATCTTGGTACTTCAATTGAGAACCAGGCCTATGCCATTGCGACGACGGTCCCTGGCATCGACGTCATGTTGACCGGGCATACCCACCTGTCTATCCCGGGCAAGACGCTCAACGGCGTTCTTGTCATGCAGCCAAAGAACGCAGGCGTCGAGATCTGCAAGGCAGACATTACCATGGAGCAGACTGCCACTGGGTGGAAGGTTGCCACGAAAACCGGAACCAATCTCCCTGTGACTGCGGGCACTGTGGCTGATCAGGCCATTCTGGACGCGACCAAGACCCAGCATGAGACAGCGGTCAGCTATATGAAGCAGCCGATTGGCGAAGCGACGGGGGATTTCCCCGGTGCCACGTCTCGGACTGAGGACAGTGCCATCATGGACCTGATTCAGAAGGTCCAGATGAAGTACGCGAACACCGATCTCTCGCTCGCAGCCATGCTGCCGGATCCTGCCCCCAGTTTCAAGAAGGGCCCACTGACGGTCCGCGACATGTATTCACTCTACATATACGAGAACACATTGTTTGCCATCACTGTGACTGGACAGCAGATCAAGGATGAGCTTGAGTGGTCTGCGAACTACTTCAACACCTACGACTATAGCAAGACAGCGGCCAGCTTGATCAACTCCAACGTGAAAGGCTACAACTACGACATGCTGCAGGGAGCCGACTACGTTATCGATACCACGAAACCGGCGGGTCAGCGCGTCAGCGGCCTCATGTACCACGGCAAACCGATGGACATGTCTGCTTCCTACACCTTGGCGCTTAACAACTACCGGGCTGGCGGTGGCGGATTCCTTGGGTTCAAGGGCTCACCGATTGTCTACCAGTCCAGCGACGAGATCCGCAACCTAATGATCCAGTATGTCAAGGACACCGGGAAGATCGATGCAACAGTCGACAACAACTGGGACCTCGTGCCGGACTATCTCAACTCACAGTATCGTGCAGCCATTGATACGCTCAACAGGCAGAGCGCGCTCAGCGAGTTCCCGGCAGGGGCATTTGCTCCTGATTCCACGGCCATTCGCGGCGATCTCGCGGCGATCATCACCGGGTCCTACACCGCGATCGGCAGTCGCAATCACGGGAGTTTGTTCGTCGACGTAGCCAGCGACGGCTGGTATGCCCGTGCGATCGGGACCGTTAAGGCTCTGAAATTGATGAACGGCACGTCGGCCAAGACGTTCGCGCCCGATGCTCCGGTCACGACTGAACAGGCAGTCACTGCCCTGATGAGAGCAAGCGGATATGGAAATGATGCTTCCAAGTATGATCTGTGTGCACAGCCTCTCGACAAGGTTCCGAATCTGTTCCGCAATACTGACGGCACGTGGAAATGGGAAGCCTTGGCAGCAGATACGAAGAAGAATAACGGAGCGACCATCAACATGCGTTCTGGCCAGTCTCTTGGTGGCGTGGAGATGTACGCTATCGCTCTTCCCGTAGTCCCTGGCATGGTCGTCAACGGCTATCCTACTGGCGGCGATCTCAAGGCATTTACGATGAAGAACGCGAAGTGGCTGCTGGACCGCACTGGATATGCCCTCGGCACGTGGTACAACAAGGGCAAGACCTATATCGACGTGAGTACGACGATCCCATGGCGGGACTACGCAGTCACGCTGGGCAAGGAATACGACCAGATCTCGATCTTTGACCTCGCCAACTTTGAGGAGATCCCTACCGGCGGCACGAGTGGCAAGTCCGGCAGGAAACCCAATATGAACCTCATTATCTCGAACTGGGCGCTGCCATACGTGGCGTTCGCGGAGTCCAAGGGGTTCATCACGGCCGAGCAGGCCGCTGCGCCAAAGCATCAGCTCACGAGGGGCGAGCTTGCCGAAATGGTGGTCAAGATGCGCTTCCCGACTGTCGTCATCCTGCACACCAATGACTTCCATGGTAACCTGCTTGCCCTGACGGACGCCGACAAGAACAGCGTCGCAGGGGCAGCTCGCATAGCCACGATTGTCAACGATGTTCGCAGCACATTCGGCAAGGACCACGTTCTCCTTGTTGATGCTGGCGATGCCATTCAGGGTGCCACGATAGCGAATCTGTTCCAGGGCAAGAGTGTGACAGATGCTTATAATGCCATGGGCTACAACGTTGCCACGTTGGGCAACCACGAGTGGGACTATGGCCAGCAGGTTCTGAAGGATCGGATCGCAGACGCCAAGTTTGACTATGTGAATGCCAACGTGACGGGCGTCAATCTGGGTTGGAAGTCCAATGTCATCAAGAATGTGGCTGGGATCAATATCGGGCTGTTCGGCATTGTAACCTCAGACCTGCCGATCATTGTGGCTCCTTCTAGCCTTACGAATGTAACGGTTATGGATCCACTGGCAACAGCACGTGACCAGGTCAAGGACCTCAAGAGCCAGGGGGTCAGTTTTGTGGTAGCGTTGAGCCACTGCGGGTACGACAATGGTGGCGCTCCGCTGGACCCTGCTATCGCTGCAGGCGCTCCTGACATCAACCTGATCATTGGTGGTCACTCTCATACCGTACTGAAGACGGCGGTCATGGTCGGCAAGACCATGATCACTCAGACCGGCACTGCCGGTGCGTACGTCGGCAAGGAGGTCATCGACTTCACGACATATCAGGGGAAGGTCACCAGGCAGAGCGTCGCATATGAGCTTGTCCCGACCGTGACCTCTGTTCCTGAAGACCCTGCCATCAAGGCAATCGTTGACGGCTATAATAACCAATTGAAGGAAAAACTCAGCGTCGTCGTCGGCAAGGCTCTCGTAGCACTTGATGGCGAGCGCGCAGACGTTCGTACGAAAGAGACCAACCTCGGCAATTACATCACCGACTGGATGTGCACCTCGACAGGTGCGGATATCGCGTTCGAGAACGGCGGCAGCATTCGCACCAGCGTTCCTGCCGGTGACGTCACGGTTGGCAGCATTTTTGGCGTGCTTCCATTCGACAATTTCCTGGTTGTCCTTGAGATCAAGGGTTCCATCCTCAAGGATGCTCTCGAGAACTCCGTCAGCGCCTATCCTGCCCAGCTGGGCGGGTTCCTTCAGGTGTCCGGATTCAGCTTCACGTTCGACCCATCCAAGGCAACGGGTTCACGTGTCGTCAGCATCACCAAGGACGGCAAGCCCTTGGACATGGACGCCACGTACAAGCTCTGCACTGCAGATTTCACCGCCGCCGGCGGTGATGGGTATGCCATGCTGAAGGGGGCCAAGGTCGTCTATACGTCTGGAGAATGGATGCGTGATGGTCTTGTTGCCTACGTCAAGGCAAATCCAGAGATCAACCCGACGGTCGAGGGTCGAATCACCGTCGTCAAGCCATAACAGATTATCGACAGACTCGTCGAGGGGGCCGGCAGTCGCCGGCCCCCTCGTGTTTGACCGGCGTTTTACATCTATCGAAACAGGAGATAATCCATCCATGAACACAGTGAAGACGATGACGCATGAGCAGCAGGAACGTCTCCGATCGGCTCTGACCGCGGGTGGTGGCATTGAGGACTCGGAGTTGCCTGCCGGGGCGTACTTCCTGATCAGGAGCGAGGGTTCGGTCATCAGTGCCTATCGGAGCGGCAAGGTCCTGTTCCAGGGTCAGGATTGTGACAGGCAGGTTCAGCTCGCGGAAGAGATTCTGGCTCACGCTGAACCGGCGAACAAGGGTCTCGAATTCCCGATCATCGGGGGAGATGAATCTGGCAAGGGGGACTTGTTCGGTCCGCTTGTCGTTGCTGCGTTTGCCGCTCGCGGCGAGTCAGAACGACGGGAGGTCGTCCATGCCGGCGCACGTGACTGCAAGCTCATGACAGATGCGGAAGTGCGTTCGGTCGCGACGAGACTGGACGGCATCGGTGTGTCGAGCATCCGCGTCCTCATGCCCCAGGAGTACAACTCACGGTATGCGCGTGTGCACAATGTGAATGTCTTGCTCAATGAGGTCTATGCCGAGTTATTGCTCGAATTGGCAACCGCGTCGAAGGCTCACACAGTCATCCTGGACAAGTACGGTGGACGAGCGATGGCCCTTTGGAAGAGTCCGCAGAGCTTCCGCTTCGTTGTAGAAACGCACGCAGAACGGTATCCCGAAGTGGCTGCCGCTTCCGTTCTTGCCAGAGCCGCATTTCTCGATGGTCTCGAGCGCACGGCAAGGGACAGTGGAGTTGTCCGGCTACCAAAGGGAGCTTCGATGGAAGCGCAGGCGTTCATGCGGCGCCTGGCGTCAGTCAAGGGCAAGGACGTACTTCGGTCGGTCGCAAAAGTGAATTTCGCTCCCGTGAAGGCGTGCCTCGAAAGCCTGTTCTAGACGGGGTCAGTGATTGTAGTCCGGTTGACAACACTACCCGGACACGTAGTATATATGCGGATTTCTGCAGTGAAACCTTCAAACGAGGAGATGCCTCATGTTCAAACCCGTACTGCCTGCCGACAAGGTTGTCGAGCAGGAGGTGTCCACCATCCAATTCTGGGAAACCAGTCATATCTTCGAGAAGTCGCTCGACCTAAGTAAGGACAAGGAGCGCTTCGTGTGGTTCGAAGGGCCGCCGACTGCGAACGGGAGGCCCGGCGTGCACCATGGCCTGGCCCGCGCTTTCAAGGATACGGTCCTGAGGTACAAGGCAGGTACAGGCTACTACGTCCCCCGCAAGGGCGGTTGGGACTGCCAGGGTCTGCCCGTGGAGATCGAGGTCGAGAAACGACTTCACATCAGTGGCAAGGAGCAGATCGAGGAATACGGCGTCGAAGCATTCGTTCGGGAATGCAAGAGCAGCGTTTTCACGTATAAGGCGGAATGGGAGAAGTTGACCAGCCGGATCGGTTTCTGGCTGGATACCGGACATGCGTATGCGACCTATACCAACGACTATATCGAATCGGTCTGGCATATCCTCAAGACCTTCTACGACAGGGGGTTGCTGTACCAGGGGCATAAGGTCGTCCCCTATTGTCCGCGCTGTGGGACGGCTCTCTCGATGCACGAGGTCGCGCAAGGCTACAAGAACGTCACCGAGGAGACAGTCTTCGTCAAGTTCTCCCTGACGTCAGGTGGACTGGAGGATGTCAAGGCACTGGTCTGGACGACGGCACCGTGGACTCTGCCGAGCAACGTCGGGCTTGCGGTCAACCCAGGCGTAGAGTACTCGGTCGTCGAACTGGAAGGTGAACGGTATCTGGTGGCCTCCGCGCGGTTGGCCGCTGTGTTTGGTCATGACGCTGAACACCTGACCCTCGTGCGCACTTATTTTGGAAGTGAGCTTGTGGGGGTTCGATATGAGCGCCTCTACGACTATGCCAATGTCGCGCCGATGGAAGAGGCGAGTGGGTGGCGCATTGTCACCGCGGACTACGTAACGACGACCGACGGCACAGGCATTGTTCATCTGGCGCCTGCGTTTGGCGAAGACGATCTCAACGTTGGACTGAAAGAAGGACTTCCGTTTGTCCAGCTTGTAGACCTTGCCGGCAAATTCACGTCTGAAGTAATACCGTGGGCTGGTAAGGATGCCAAGGGAAGCGGTCCCGATATCCGGCGTCAGCTCAAAGCTGACGGGAAGTTGTTCAAGACGGAGAGAATCGAACACGACTACCCGTTCTGCTGGCGATGCGATACACCTCTTCTCTACTACGCCAAGGACTCGTGGTTCGTCCGCACGACGGAGTTCAAGGACCAGATGGTTGCGAACAATCAGAAGATCACCTGGTACCCCGACCACATCAAGGACGGGCGATTTGGCAACTGGCTGGAGAACGTCAAGGACTGGGCGCTGTCTCGTGAACGCTACTGGGGGACTCCATTGCCCATCTGGGTCTGCGATTCCTGCGGACACCAGCATGCGGTAGGTTCCATTGCCGAACTCAACGAGATGGCTGTCAACCCGGATCCCGAGGTCGAGCTACATCGTCCGTATGTGGATAAGATCGAACTGCGGTGTCCTGTATGCGGCGGCGCCATGCACCGTGTCCCAGAAGTCATCGACGCTTGGTTTGACTCCGGTTCGATGCCGTATGCACAGTGGCACTATCCATTCGAGAACCAAGGCGAGTTCGCAAAGATGTATCCAGCCGACTTCATCGTTGAAGGAATCGATCAGACGCGTGGGTGGTTCTACACCCTTCACGCTATCTCCACGGCCCTCAACGACAGGCCCGCGTTCAAGCGTTGCATGGTGCTCGAACTGGTGCTGGACGAGAAGGGCCATAAGATGAGCAAGCATGTCGGCAATGTCATCGACCCTTGGAGTATTCTGGATAAGCAGGGGGCAGATGCGTTCCGATGGTCGCTGTATACGAGCACTCCACCCTGGTACCCGAGACGGTTCGGGCCCAACGTAGTGGGCGACGCCCTCAAGAACTTCATCATACCACTTCGCAACGTCTACAGTTTCTTTGTGTTGTACGCCAATATCGACCACTTCGATCCGAAGGTTGCCCAGCTGCCATTCGACCAGCGACCAGAACTGGACCGGTGGCTGCTGAGCCGGTTCCAAGTGCTCGTCCGGGATGTGCGTGCAGATATGGAGGCCTATGATATCAATCCGGCGACAAAGCTCATCCAGGCTTTCGTCGAGGAGCTGAGCAACTGGTACGTGCGCCTGAGCAGGCGGCGTTTCTGGAGAAGCGAAAACGATACTGACAAGCTGTCGGCGTACCAGACACTCTACAGGGTCCTGGTCGACCTTGCCAGACTGCTGATACCGTTCACGCCCTTCATGTCGGAGGAGATCTACCAGAACCTTGTCCGGTCGGGTAATATCGAGGCCCCGCTTTCTGTGCACTTCCTCGACCTGCCCGAATTTGACGAGTCTATGTTCGACCCACAGCTTACGGGCGCGATGCAGGTGGTCATGGATGTCGTGTCGCTGGGAAGATCAGCAAGAAAGCAGGCGGGCGTCAAGACCAGGCAGCCGCTGAGTGCAGTGACTGTTTACGTCCACGACGCGCGGGCTCATGAAGCGCTGGTTTCCCATGCCGAGATCATTCGCGATGAGCTGAACGTCAAGTCTATTGCTGAAGCGGCCCACGCTGCGGATATAGCCGAGTTCACGCTCCGACCCAACCTGCCTGTCCTCGGCAAGAGGGCCGGAACATTGATCCCCGCCATCCAGAAGGCACTGGCTACATATCCAGAGAGAGTCTATGCCGAACTTCAGAGCACTGGCCAAGCTTCACTGGATCTGGACGGAACGGCATTCCTGCTGACGAAGGATGACGTCATCAGCGCGGTCTCCGGGAAAGGTGGGCTGTTCGCAGCATCGGCGGCAAACGTTGTCGTGGCGGTCGATGCTACGGTCACGCCGGAGTTGCGAGCTGAGTGGTATGTGCGAGAGGTCGAGCACTTTGTTCAGGGACAGCGCAAGGACAAAGGCTATCAGGTGACGGATCGTGTACACCTTGCTCTGACGTGTACCGATGCGGCAGTGACGGCCGCACTCACCGCTGCGGTGCAGGACATAGCCCAGGAAGTCCTTGCAAACGAAGTGACGATAGTCACTGGCGCGGTCGAGGACGGCGTCGAGGCTCTGGAGCTTGAAGGTTCGAAAGTAGCCTGCCGACTGGAACGGTAAGGGCGTTCCAGCAGGTGCAGCACGTTTTCCTTCCCGGCAAAGTTTCCTCTCTTCAGCAGGAACTCTGCCGGGGGCCTATTCTCATCGAGAACAACTCGGTTATGGTTGGCAGGTCACCACACACTCGGCACTGATGGTCGCGTTCAAGTGGGACGAGCTCGAAGCGATTGTTCTCTCCGTCCATGAGCAGCAGTTTGCCGGCTAGCCAGTCTCCGCACTCCAGAATGTACTTGAGCACGTTTTGTGCAACGATGGAACCGATGATGCAGGGAGCGGTGCCGAGAATGCCACGAGCTCTCTCCTCACGAGCCATGGCAGCGGAAGGAGACTTGGGGTACAGGCAGCGGAAGCAGGCTGTTGTTCGCGGGATGACCGTGAACGCCATGCCATGGAGGTTGCTTACCGCACCGACGAACAGCGGCTTGTCAAAAAGGACAGCAGCGTCGGAAACGAGATATCGCGTGCTGTAGTTGTCTGTGGCGTCGACGATCATGTCGTAGGCGCTAAAGAGAGCATAGGCGTTGTCCGGATCCAGTCGACTTGGATAGGCCTCGACACGTATTTCCGGGTTCAGTGCCACCAACCGTTCTTTTGCGACAAGAGCCTTGGGTTGACTGATGTCTCCGGTGGAATAGAGTACCTGCCGGTTCAGGTTGGACAGGCTCACGGTGTCTCCGTCGACCACTCCTATCGTACCCACTCCAGCGGCAGCCAGGCATAGAAGGATCGGGGAGCCGAGTCCTCCCGCTCCCACGACCAGAACAGATGCTTTTGCCAGCTTTTTCTGTCCCCGAAGACCGACCTGTTTCATCCATAGTTGACGTTCGTAGCGACCCCCGGCGGGGACCGCACACGACGACGCGCGTGCGTGTTTCGATGAAGTCATGTTGTTGCCTCCTCCGGCACGAAGAGTGCATGGAGTCCGAACGGTAGAGCGTAGGGAAGCCATGTGCGGGCTTGTTCGGTCATTGTCGCAGCATCCAGAATCAGCACAAATGAGCGTTTTGCCAAAACATCGAGAACGATAGTCAGCAGCCAGCCTTCTCCCTCTGGACCGTCCGCAGGTGCAGGAACAAAAACCGGAGCGCCGGGGAGACAATTGTCGGACGACCACTCGATGAATCGACCGGTCGTCAAGTCAGAACGGCACAGCCGGTCGATCGGCTCGCCTGTTCTCGCTGGCCCCGCCGTGAACAGGATGGCGTGCGGGCGCATCGAAAACCTGGCGTCCACTACGCAGAACTCTCCGGGCGGGCACCTCAGTGGCGAGCAAAGAACTCGCTTGTGCTTCAGGTCGATGACGAGGCGGGTCGCCAGCGGAGCGGGAAAGTCGCCTGCAGGAACCTCTCCATGGTCGAAAGCCAGAGAGTCGAGGATACTCGGATCCGCGTAGGCGGCAAGATCGGCGATGATCTCATCTCCTTCGTCCCAGGCATTGATATGGTGGAGCGCGAACAGCGGGCGCGTGGAAAGTGTCATCTTCAGTGCACCTGTCCTCCGGTCGACGACCAGGACTCTACTCCCTCGCCCCGCGTCCCAGACGTAATTTCGCAGGTACGGACGTCTGGATGAGCTCAGGGAGCGCGGATATGCCGTGAAGGGCCCTTCGACGAGAACGACCCATCGTGCCGTTACACTGAAGGAGTGCATGTATCCAAGGCGCGAAGACGGGACAGCACAGAGGCGTCGCGTTCTTCCTTCAGGACCGGTGACTGTAATGACGTATCCGGCAGGATCCCTATTGCAGAGTGACAGGTCGAAGCGCTCTCCGGTCAGCCGGTCGAAGACGGGGTGTGGCGAGGAGGCACAGCATCTGTTCAGGTGTGCCCGTCGCCTTGTGCGTATTGTCGCCAGTGTCGTGGGATCGACCAAGAGGCTCTGTGGCGTGTCGCCGAGAGCCTCCAGCTCGTTTCTCCAGCTCGTGATGTTCATGTTGGCATTGTCGTTGGAGAGATGACTGGCCCGGTGGACGGACTGGGAGTCGAAACCACCAGCCGGCACGGCGTCTTCCGTCAAAGCTCGACGATACCAGGAACTTGCAAGGAAGCGGTTGCTACAGATGACGCCGTGTGATCCAAAGGTTATTGATGAGAGGAGGGCGAAGCCATCCAGCCAATGTCCAACAGCATGACCCCCAATCTGGAACCTGCCAGGGCCGATTCTGTACATGGTACCGACGAGGCCGGGAGGAACAATTCCCGTGACGCTGAGGGGTACGCTGGACACTTCATCGAGGAGTGAAGCGAAGCCAATGCCGTACCGAGAAGCATAGCCTGGGTTCATGGCCGCTCAGCAGCATCAAGAAATGTGCAGGCTGACGATAACTCCAGCATCTGTGCAATGCTGGCGGAGAGGGTGGGATTTGAACCCACGAACGAGGGAACCCCGTCACCTGCTTTCGAGGCAGGCGCTTTCAACCGCTCAGCCACCTCTCCGTTTGGACCTGATACGTGCAAAGAACTGCTGCAGGACAGCCTCGGCATCAACGCGCAACAAACCAGAAACCACCTCCGGAGCATATCCAAAAATAGGCCGCGTAAGCATATTGCCGTTGCTGCCCACTGCTCCATTGTCGAAATCGTACGCTGAGAACACCACCCGCTGTACCCTCGCAAGAGCTATTGCGGCAGCGCACATTGGACACGGCTCAAGAGTAACATACAGGACGCATCCGTCCAACCGCCAATCTTGCAGACGCTCGGCGCTGGAGCGCAACGCGAGCATCTCGGCATGTGCTGTCGGGTCCTTGGTGCGCTCTCGCGTGTTGTGTGTGGAAGCAAGCAACTCGCGAGCCCTTGTAACAACACACCCCACAGGGATCTCTCCTTCATCAAGGGCACTCCTGGCCTCGGCAAGCGCAAGGAGCATGCAATCAACATCAGTGAGAGGCATGTCAGGACTGGTGCGCCCGACAGGGGTCGAACCTGTAACCTACGGTTCCGTAGACCGTCACTCTATCCAGTTGAGCTACGGGCGCACAACGATGATTGTATTCCATTTCCCCCGGTTGGCAAGCAGAACAGTGAGGATTGCTGGGCAACGTGGCAATAGTGACGCGCACAAATCTGTTATAATCTAGCTGCCGATGAAAACAAGAGCCGAGGTGTGTGTCATAGGTGGTGGTGCTGCTGGTATGCTGGCGGCGTTGTCTGCTGCAAGGTACCTCAAAGCCTCTGGCCATGATGGGTCGGTCCTCATCCTGGAACGGAATCGGGTGCTGGGCAGGAAGCTGGCCATCACGGGCAAGGGCAGGGCAAATGTGACCAATGCGCGTTCACTGGACGAGTTTGTCCAGGCCTTCGGCCTTTCCGGCCGATTCCTCTACCCGGCTTTCGAGTCCTTTTTCTCGGATGACCTTGTCGCTCTTTTTGCCGAAGCCGGCCTGCAACTCAAGACGGAGCGGGGTGGCCGAGTGTTCCCTGTGACGGACAAGGCGCAGGACGTCGTCCAGGCTTTGGGGCTGCTTCTCGTGCGAGACGGTGTTGATATCCTCTACTCGGCTCGGGTCCGAAGGATGGATTCTGAGTCCGGCGACTGGACGATCGGCCTGGAGTCTGGTGGGTCCTTGCGCTGCCGGGCCGTGGTCGTGGCCACAGGTGGAAAATCCTATCCTGGTACCGGGTCGACAGGAGACGGCTATGTGCTTCTTGAGCATGTGGGCCATCATCCCGGTCGTCTGCTGCCTGGCCTGGTTTCCCTGCACTGTCCCGAGAAGTGGTTGAGAGAACTTGCGGGGACCTCGCTCGAAGGCGTTGCTGTCGAGGCGTGGGTTGGTCCTCAGCTGCTGGCTCGAACTAAGGGAGAAGTCATGATAACGGACCGGGGGATTGGAGGACCGGCCGTCCTGTCGTTGAGTCTGGCCGTCACACCGGCCCTGGCCGAGAGCCATGCTGTCGTTCTGTGCTTGGACCTGCGGCCCGAGAAGACATTGGCTCAGGAGCTTCACGACATCGAGGCTTGTGGGAATGCCGACGAGATCCTGGTGAATGTCTCGAGGTTCCTTCCGAGGCGGATGGCTCTTGAGCTGATGCGCGTGTGGGGCATCGAAGGAAAGGGCAGGACGCCATTGCCCAGGAAAACCCTTGCTGCAGTCGCCAGATCAATCAAGGGAGTGGAGCTGAGATGCACAGGGGCCGATCCTCTCGCCTCCGCGATCATCACGCAGGGGGGTGTTTCTCTGCGAGAGGTCGACCCGCGTTCCATGGGATCGAGACTCGTCCCCGGATTGTTCATTGCCGGCGAGCTCCTGGACCTGCAGGCTGTCACTGGTGGCTATAATCTGCAGGCAGCTTTTTCGACCGGATTTCTGGCCGGAAGGTGTGCGGCTGAATACGTTGCCAAATCACCAAATGACAGTAAACTTTAGGGGTTAAAGAGGTGACAACGACATGGCTGAAATCGGAACGACCAAGGTAAAGCGCGGTTTGGCAGAGATGTTCAAGGGTGGCGTCATCATGGACGTCACGACGGTCGACCAGGCGAAGATCGCCGAAGAAGCAGGTGCAGTGTCAGTCATGGCACTCGAACGGATTCCGGCTGATATTCGCAGGGAAGGCGGCGTCGCAAGGTCGGCTGACCCGGGACTTGTCGAGCAGATCATGGACGCCGTCTCGATTCCCGTCATGGCCAAGGTACGAATCGGACACATCTCTGAAGCACGGATACTGGAGTATATGGGCGTCGACTTCATTGACGAGAGCGAAGTGCTGACTCCCGCTGATGTCACGTATCATATCGACAAGTGGCAGTTCAAGATCCCCTTCGTATGCGGAGCGCGCAATCTGGGCGAGGCGCTGCGGCGCGTCAGCGAGGGAGCTGCGATGATCAGGACGAAGGGCGAGCCGGGCACCGGAGACGTCTCTGAGGCGGTCACCCACATGCGAGCGGTCATGAACGAGGTTCGCAAGGTGCAATCGATGCTCGAGGATGAACTCGTGGTCGAGGCGAAGGACCTTGGGGTCAATGTTGAGCTACTGCGCGAAGTGCGTACTCTGGGACGTCTTCCCGTGGTCAACTTTGCAGCGGGGGGCATTGCTACCCCGGCCGACGCGGCACTCATGATGACGCTTGGAGCCGATGGTGTTTTTGTGGGTTCTGGCATTTTCAAGAGTTCGGATCCGCTTCCGAGAGCAAAAGCCATTGTAGCGGCAACAACTTACTGGGAAGATCCTAAGGTACTCTTCGAGGTAAGCAAGGGCTTGAAGGAAGGTATGTCGGGCATAGACGCACGCACGCTCGTCGAGCTGGATAAGATGCAGGTGAGGGATAACTAGAGGTGGTCATCGGCGTCCTCGCTCTTCAGGGCGACTTTCGAGAACATGCTAGCATGGTCCGGTCCCTCGGTGTGCAGGCCCGTCTCGTTCGTCTCCCCGAGGAAGTCGAGTCCGTGGATGGGCTGATTATCCCGGGGGGCGAAAGCACGACCATGGGGAAGCTCATGGTCAAGTATGGAGTGGATCGAGCTATCGTCGACCATTTCAACGCAGGCAGACTGGCGATCTATGGCACGTGCGCAGGGATGATCGTTTTGGCCCAGGGTATCGAGGGAAGCCAGGCACAACCTCACCTGGGACTTCTGGATGTGACTGTTCAGCGGAATGCGTTTGGACGTCAGAAAGAGTCGAGCGAGGAAGATCTGGAAATCGAAGGGCTGGATACGCCATTACATGCGCTGTTCATTCGGTCGCCGGTGATCATCCGGACAGGACCTTCTGTAAAGGTACTGGCAAGGGTAGCACAGGGGCCGGTCTATGTGCAGCAGGGAAGGCTCCTTGCTTCTTCGTTCCATCCGGAGCTTGGAAGCGATACAAGGGTACATGAACATTTTCTGCAATTGGCAGAGCAGAGCTCAAATCAGGAGGTCTAGATGTCTGGACATTCCAAGTGGCACAATATTCAGGCCAAGAAGGGCGTGGAAGACGCCAAGCGTGGTCGTGCTTTCACCAAGATCACTCGAGAGATCATTATCGCGGCGAAGGCAGGCGGCGGGAGCTCCGAAACGAACACGCGATTGAGAGCGGCTGTAGAAAAGGCCAAGTCAGCAGGTATGCCTAATGACAACGTCAAGAAGGCAATCATGCGTGGAACCGGAGAGATGGAGGGTGTCAGCTACGAGGAGACCGGCTACGAAGGTTATGGCCCCAATGGCACCGCATTCATCATCCAGGCCTCGACTGACAACAAGAACCGCACTACGTCGGAAATCAGAAGGATCCTCTCTCAACACGGTGGTGCGTTGGGAGAGAATGGATCTGTCAGCTGGGGCTTCGAGCGCAAGGGTTCGCTGGAAATCGATCCGGCTGACAAAGGATATGACGATCTCTTCATGGTTACAGTCGACTGTGGTGCAGAGGACCTCAAGCAGGACGATGAGACGACGACTGTCATCACCGGACCTGAGGATGTCTACAAGGTGCGTCAGGCTCTCGAGGCTGCTGGGATTGTCGTGAAGTCGGCATCTCTGGTCATGATCCCCAAGACCCTTGTTTCTGTCGCCATTGACGATGCGCGAAAAATCGCGCGGCTGGAGGAAGCGCTGGACGAGCACGATGACGTCAGCGACTACTTCTCCAACTATGAGATGAGCGACGAGGTCATGAAGCAGCTGGAGCAGGAAAGCTAGAGACTGTATGCTTACTCTGGGAATTGATCCCGGACTGGCACGCATCGGCTACGGTGTCGTTTCATCAGACGGCGACACCGTAGCCCTTCTTGACTATGGGTGTCTGGAGACCCATCCTGGTACGCCATATCCAGACAGGCTCAAGTACATCTACGACGGCGTCCGCCGACTCGTCCGCAGGTACAAGCCGGACGCTGTGGCGCTCGAGTCCCTGTTCTTCTTTCGAAACGCCCGGACGGTCATGAGGGTCAGTGAGGCGCGCGGAGTCATTGTCCTTGCCATCGGCACATGTCACGTTCCTGCGTTCGAGTATACCCCTCAGCAGGTGAAGCAGGCCGTCTCATCATATGGCATGGAGAGCAAGAAGAACGTCGAAATTGCTGTGCGCCAGATTCTTGGTGTCGAGGAGCATATTACGCCTGATGATACAGCTGATGCCATTGCTATCGCCCTCTGCCATACGTTCACGGGGGCCTATCGCGAGGCAGTTCTGGCGGAGGAGACCGATGATTGCTCTGATTAGGGGGACCGTATATCGCAGATTGGATTCTGCCATTATCGTTCTTATCGGCGACATCGGGTATGAGGTAAGAGTGGTGGACCCCGTCATGTTCGAGGTTGGGGAAGAGGTCGAATTGCGGACATACCATGTCGTCAAGGAAGACCGGCAGGAGCTCTACGGTTTTGTCGAACCACTGGACTATGAAGTGTTCGCCGACCTCGTCGAGCATGTTCCGGGCGTTGGCGCCAAGACCGCCCTGAGCCTTCTGCGTGCTGCACCTGCGTCTCGCCTCATCGAAGCAGTGCGGGAACAGAATGTTGGGCTCCTCACTTCTGCGCCCGGCATAGGAAAGAAAAATGCCGAGCGTATCCTCATCGAGTTGCGCCCGATCGTCAACCGCAAGTACGCTGAACTTCTGTCTACAGAGGGCATGACAGGAACGGAATCCTCCGTGCTGGCAGAGGTGGAGATGGCGCTCCGGTCTCTCGGATACTCACAACGAGAGATCAGTGGGTCTCTCCGGGAGCTTGGCGCGACGAAGGACCGTTCGGCCGAGGAACTCGTGAGTGATGCCTTGCAGCATCTTTCGAGGAAATAGGGTATGGCTGCCGGCGAGGAGAAGCGTGTACGTCGGAAAGCACCTGTTGCTCAAGCCCCACTGTCGTCGGGGAAGCCCGAGAGTGACGCGGTGGGTTCGACGCTGCGGCCACGACGTCTTGAGGATTTCATAGGACAGGAGCAGCTGCGGAACAACCTGGACATTTTTATCAAGGCTGCACTCAGCCGCAAAGAGCCTTTGGACCACTGCCTGCTCTACGGCCCTCCTGGTCTGGGCAAGACAACACTCGCACAGATCATTGCCGTGGAACTTGATGTGCGGTTCAAGTACACGAGCGGACCGGCACTCACGCGGGCAGGTGATCTTGCCAGCATTCTGGTATCGCTCAGGGAGCAGGATGTGCTGTTCATCGACGAGATTCATCGTCTGCCGCCCGCGGTGGAAGAGTCTCTGTATTCTGTCATGGAGGATTTTCAACTGCCCATCATTCTCGGGAAAGGGCCAAGCGCCAAGATACTGACGATACCCGTCAAACCGTTCACTCTCATCGGAGCGACCACCCGGTTCGGCATGTTGTCCGCCCCTCTTCGTGAGAGGTTTGGCATCATCATGCGTATGGATCCATACAACGAGGAGGAACTGTCCCAGATCATCGCCAATGCCGCCTGCCGCCTTGAGACGGTTGTGGAGCCGGCTGCTGCCGGACGCATTGCTGGTCGCTCACGCGGCATTCCTCGCATAGCACTTCGGAACCTGAAACGTATCAGAGACTACTTGGCATGGAAGGGGGCTTCAGTCGTTGATGTCAAGCTGGTCGACGAGGCTTTCTCACGGCTCAACATCGACAAGTATGGCCTGCTGGACATCGATCGGCGGCTCCTTGGGGCTATCGATGAAAAGTTCAGAGGCGGCCCAGTGGGGCTCGACAGCCTGGCTTCTGCGATCAGTGAAGACCCTGAGACGGTGTCCGTCGTCATCGAGCCGTATCTGGTGCAGTTGAATTTCATCACGCGGACATCGCAGGGACGCGTCATAACGGACCTGGGCCGGCGATATCTGAAGGGTCATGATAGTGTCTCCGGCGGCGGGAAAGATGTACTGTTCTGACGTCTGCGAAGGCGCTGTACCTTGATAATGTGCGGGAGGCCAGTATAATTAACTAGAGCCTGTGCAATAGTGCGGGTTTGTCGGATTCCAAAGCACGGAGAGATGGCCGAGTGGCTGAAGGCACTCGCCTGCTAAGCGAGTGGGTGGCTAATACCGCCTCCCGGGTCCAAATCCCGGTCTCTCCGCCATTCTGGTTTAGAAGGCGCGCCACTATGCTTCTTGCCATTGATGTCGGGAACACCAACATAGTCTGTGGCCTGTTCGACGGTACTGTCCTGCGCGATAGTTGGCGCCTGACGACTGATCGGGGCAAGACTGCCGATGAATATAGCGTATTCATCCGCAGTCTGTTTCAGTTTTCCGATGTCCAGCTGGGGGATGTAGAGTCCGTCGTTCTGGCTTCTGTTGTCCCGCCGCTTACGCCAATCATGCGCCGCCTCGTCGATCGCATGTTTCATCTCCAACCCCTCATGATCTCGACAGCGCTCAACACTAACATCACATGGGAGGTCGAGTCTCCATCAGAGATGGGGGCCGACCGAATTGCTGATTGTGTCGGCGGGTATATGAAATATGGGGGACCCTGCATCATCATCGACCTCGGGACTGCGACGACGTTCAACTTTGTGAGTGGCGATGGAAGGTATCTTGGGGGGTCCATAGCACCCGGTCTTCTCAACTCGAGCGAATCCCTGTTCACCAAGACGGCCAAGTTGCCCCGTATCGAGCTTGAGCGCCCCGCAACAAGCCTTGGAATTGACACGATTACGCAGATGCAGGTTGGTGTCGTCTGGGGCATGGTTTTCATGGTCGATGGCATGATCCAGCGTATCCGCCAGGATGCGGGTTGTCCAGATGCCAGAGTGATCCTGACGGGGGGGCTGTCGGGTGTGGTGGTTCCTGGCTTGCAGACAAAGTGCGTGCATGACCCGGATCTCACGCTCGATGGCTTGCGAATCCTCTTTGAGTTGAACAGGGGCAGGATCGAGTGAACATAGGGCCGCTGAAGCTCGATGGGCGCGCCTTTCTTGCGCCCCTTGCGGGGTATGGCGATTCCCCTTTTCGCATTCTGTGCAGGCACTATGGCGCAGCCATGGTATACACAGAGATGGTTTCGTCCCTCGGCATCAAGTTCAGCAACACCAAGACATTCGGAATGCTGGTGTTCGATCCTGTTGAGCACCCTGTCGACTTCCAGATGTTTGGGGCTCGACCTGATGCAATGGCGCAAGCTGCAGAGGTTCTGGCAAAGGCTGGGGTCGATGCCATCGACATCAACATGGGATGTCCCGAGCCAAAAATCGTGAAGACCGGTGCCGGATCAGCGCTGCTGAGGGATCTTCCTCTTATCGATGCAATCACGTCCGCCGTTGTGCGGGCGACGCGGCTGCCGGTTACAGTGAAAATACGCAAGGGATTCCTGCTCGACAATAACGTCACCGAGGAAATCCTGGCCATTTGTGAGAAGAACGGTGTAGCAGCTCTTGCGATTCATGGCAGTACCGCTGTGCAGGAACGTTCGGGCTCGAAGGACTGGGATGTCATCGCTGCAGCAAAGGCGAAGGCGACCATACCAATCATTGCGAACGGGGGTGTCAAGAAGGCTGAGGACGCGAAGAGGTTTCTCGACTACACTGGAGCCGACTACGTGATGATAGGGCGGGCAGCTCTCGGGAATCCGTGGGTCTTCGAGCAGATAAACGATGTTCTCAATGACAGGAGTCCTCGCAAGCCCGGAGTTGATGAGCGGTTCAGGGTCATGCAGGAGCATGTCGACCGCGAGGTCGCTCTCAAGGGGGAGATCATTGGAGTCAAGGAGATGCGCAAGCACCTCGCTTTCTACTTCAAGGGCCTCCCTGAGGCGACGACGTATCGAGGGCGCATCAACCAGGTGAAGGAAGTAGACCAGCTGAAGAAGCTGCTGAATGAGTACCGTGCACTGTGCACGGGTGCCAGCGAGGAGGATCGCCATGATGCATGACGAAGAAGAGCATTTCGACGAAGAGATTGAAATCACCAATGTGCGTGAAGATGACGAAGAGAAGCTGTACATCAGCCCCTCTCAGCACAAAAAGATGCTGGAGGAGCTCAACAGGCTGAAGACCAAGGAGCGCCTTCGCATCGCAGAGCGCATCAAGGATGCCAAAGGTTTCGGCGATCTCTCGGAGAATGCCGAGTACGAAGAGGCTAAGAAGGAGCAGGCGTTCATCGAGGGAACCATCATGGACGTCGAGCGTCAGCTCGAGCACTCCGTGGTCGTCGAACCAGGCGATACGGGCACAGGCGAAGTTCACATGGGCTGCAAGGTCCAGGTACTCGACATGGAGACTGCCAAGACTCGCTGGTTCACCATCGTCGGCAATCTCGAAGCAGATCCTATGGAAGGTCACATTTCCATAGATAGTCCGGTAGGCAAGGCCCTCGTGGGCAAGCGCGCGAAGGAGACCGTTGCTGTACGTATCCCTAAGGGTCGAGTCTCATACAAGATTCTCTCCATCGAGAAGGTATAGTCGTGCTGGAACTCAACGAGGTTGAGCAGAGCCGCAAGGGCAAGATTGGGGAGCTTCGCGAACAGGGGATCGACCCGTTCGGGCACAGTTTTGGGGACGCACTTGCGACAGCCTACATCGTGGAGCACTTTGATGAGCTGGGAGACAGGACGGTTCGTGCCAGGGGGCGCGTCATGGCTGTTCGTGGCCATGGAAAGGCATGTTTCCTCGTGTTGGCGGACATGTCCGGGCGGATCCAGCTGTATGTGCGCTCTGACGACCTCAAAGAGCCTGCCTATGACTGGTTCAAGAAGTATGTCGATTCCGGTGACATCATTGGGGTCGAGGGAACACTGTTCGTAACGAAGACCGGAGAGAAGACCATCGCCGTCGCAAGACTGTGGGTTCTGTCGAAGGCGATCCGTACGTTGCCCGAGAAGTTTCATGGCCTCACGGATGTGGAAATCCGTTATCGCCAGCGCTACGTCGACCTCATGGTTAACCCCGAGGTTCGAGACGCTTTTGAGAAGAGGTCTCGTATGGTTTCGCATATCCGGACATATTTGACGGAGCGAGGGTATCTTGAGGTCGAGACTCCGATGCTTCAACCGATCGCAGGTGGTGCAACTGCCCGTCCGTTCGTGACGTATCACAATGCACTTGATCAGGATCTATTCCTGCGCATTGCTCCGGAATTGTACCTGAAGAGGCTTCTGGTCGGTGGTTTCGAGAAAGTCTTCGAGATCAACCGGAGTTTCAGAAACGAGGGCATCGACACGGTTCACAACCCGGAGTTTACGATGATGGAACTGTACGAAGCCTATTCAGACCTTGATGGTATGATGAGCCTGACCGAGAACCTCATCCTTGACTTGGTCGAGAAGGTCACGGGTATGCCGCACGTGCATATGGGCGAGCGGCTGATCAACTTCACCCGGCCATTTGCACGGACTACGTTCGACGAGGCCATGCAGAAGTACACGGGCGTTGGTCTGGAAGAGTTGCGCGATGATGGGCTGGCGCGTCGCAAGATCGCAGAATTCGGCATTCATATGGACAAGTCGTTCGAATATGCCAACGTCGTCAACGAGGTGTTCGACAAGATGGTCGAGCCCAACTTCATCGACCCGACGTTTGTGCGTGACTATCCCGTGGAAACATCTCCGCTTGCCAAGCGCATGGCGGAACAGCCGCAGAGAGTCCAGCGCTTCGAGCTTTTTGTCGGAGGGATGGAGCTTGCCAATGCCTTCACCGAACTCAACGACCCCATGGACCAGGAAGAAAGGTTTACGAAGCAAGCGGCCGCGAAGGCCAAGGGCGATGACGAAAGCCAATCCATGGATTTCGACTATGTGCGTGCCCTGCAGTACGGTATGCCGCCTGCGGGTGGACTTGGCATCGGGATCGACAGACTTGTTATGCTTCTGCTCGGCGTGGAGTCTATCCGTGAGGTTATCCTGTTCCCTCAGCTGAAGAGAAGGGAGTCACAGGACTGACGTTCTTGTCTCGACATAGGAGGGCATGATGGCGAAGCCCCAGGTTCAGTACAGGTGCAGCGAGTGTGGACATATCAGTGTCTCGAGGCTCGGGAAGTGCCCCGAGTGTGGGTCTTGGGGCTCCTTCGTTGAGGACGTGTCCGAGATCGAGGTCACGGCGCGGCCGGCCTCGAGAGTACCAATTTCCGGGATACTGCCCGCCGAGGCGGATCTGGACGTTGCTGTAGAAAATGTCCAGCCTGAGCAGCGCATGGTGACTGACATCGAACCGTGGGACGAAGTGTTGGGAGGTGGCCTGGTGGTCGGTTCTGCCGTCCTCGTGGGAGGGGAACCTGGCATCGGAAAGTCGACACTTGTCCTGCAGGCGGCAACGGCTCTGGGACAACACGGAAAGGTGCTGTACGTGAGCGGTGAGGAGTCTCGCTCTCAAATCCTCGGGCGTGTTCGGCGACTGGGGCTGGACCCGAAGAACCTTCTCCTTGCCACCACCAATTCGCTTGCTGATGCGCTGGCCATGGCTGATCGAGCCAGGCCGGTGGCGCTTGTTATGGACTCGCTGCAGTCGTTCTCGACGGAGGAGGATTTCTTCGGATCCGGTACGCCGGCTCAACTTAAGATCACCGCTGCTGCCATCGCCGGGTTCTCCAAGAAGTCTGGAGTGGCAGCGCTGATCATCGGGCACGTGACCAAGGACGGGACGATTGCGGGCCCCAAGTACGTTGAGCATCTGGTCGACGCGGTCCTCTACATGGAGGGAGACCGATTTGGTGCTTACCGACTGCTGAGGTCGGGGAAGAATCGCTACGGCAGGAGCGGGGAGACCGGGTTCTTCGAGATGACCTCGTCAGGGCTCGTACCCATTTCCGATCCGTCGAGCGCGTTCGTGACCGACGTACACAACCTTCAGCCAGGGTCCGTGGTGGTCCCTGCGGCTCAGGGGAGTTTTGCTGTGCTCGTTGAGGTGCAGTCTCTGGCTGCTACCAGCTATCTGCCTTCCCCGCGCCGCATTGCGACCGGATTGGACTATGGCAGGCTCATGATCGCGCTGGCGGTGATCGAACGCAGAGCGGGCACGAGCGCCGGAGGCAGAGACGTGTACGTCAATATCTCAGGTGATTTTTCGGTTGAGGATCGAGGGATCGATCTCGGTGTCGGCCTGTCGCTGTACAGTGCGATACGCAACGTGTCAATACGTGACGGGGTTATGCCGATCGCAGAGGTCGGTCTCGCAGGGGACCTGCGTCCCGTGTTCAACTTGCACCGGCGCATCGAGCTGGGGGCACGCATGGGGTTCAGAGAGTTCATCGTGAGTGATAAGGCTCGCGACGACCTTTCGGATCTCAGTGGTGTGACAATTCATCGAAAACGCTATGTGAGTGAGGCGATTGCCGCCAGTTTTCCTCGAGTTTCCGATGCCGGAGGCGAGTCACAGTGAAGGCTGTCAGGGCTCATCGGCCGAGTCTTGCCGCCATTGTCGTGGCGGCTGGAAGCAGTACACGGTTTGGAGGGGACAAGCTTCTCGCTCCTTTCGCAGGGAAACCACTCATCTGCACTACTCTGGAGGCAGTGTGCCAGGTCCCCGTGCGCCGGCTGGTTCTGGTCTGCAGACTGCAGGACCGTGCGAAGATGGAGAAATGCGTCACCCAGGCATCCCTTCCGCGCCGCGTGCACGTTTTTCTGGCGAGCGGAGGTCCAACACGAGCCGAAAGCGTCCTCTACGGCCTCAAGGCGCTTACAGACAATGGCGCTTCCGATCAGGACTGGGTTCTGGTCCATGATGGTGCTCGCCCCCTGGTCTGCAGAGCACTTCTGAAGAGACTGCTCGCGGCCAGAGATACGGGAGACATCGTCGTACCCGTGATTGAAGTAGCCGATTCATTGCGGCGAACGTCGGCAGGCAGGGCGGAAATGCTGGACAGGAGAGGGATCGTTGCCGTACAGACACCTCAGTTCTGCCGAGTGGCGACTCTTCAGTCTGCATATCTCAACAGTGCGGCTAGTGCATCTTTTGGTGACGAGGCGGCCCTGATCGAGTCAACTGGTGGGCAGGTCGCGACCGTTGAAGGCGACGTCCAGAACATCAAGGTGACGGTGCCAGGAGATGCCGAGATTGCCGAGGCGGCATTCAGCGCGAGAGCCAGGACCGTGGTTGGGTTCGGTTACGACGTCCATCGGTTCGTTTCCGGACGACCGTTAATCCTCGGCGGCATCAGGATCGCCTCGGAACTGGGGCTTGACGGAACATCAGACGCGGACGCCGTCCTGCATGCAGTCATGGACGCTGTCCTCGGATGCGCTGGGGCGGGAGATATCGGCGGAATGTTTCCATCATTAGACGGGCAGTTCGTTGGAATCGACAGTGCCGTGCTTTTGGGACGCGTCATGGCGGATAGACGGATTCGCAGGCTGAGGATCGTTTCGGCGGACGTCACTATTGTTGCTGAAAGGCCGAGATTGCGGGATTACCAAGCTCCTATGCAGAGGAGAATCGCGCGCCTCCTTGGACTTCGGTCGACTGATGTCGACGTCAAGGTGACGGGTAACGATGCGATAGGCTGGATCGGCAGGGGTGAAGGCATAGCCTCCCTCTGTGTGGTGACTGCTCTCCATCCAAGGTAGGAAGAAGATAAGGCCGTACGCTGAGCACTTGTTGCGCAAACCCCCGGCGTGGTCGACTTTCTCCGGCTCCAGTTGCATCGGGCCACGGCACATGTTCTACTCAGTACTGTTGCTTCCTTCCGGACCTGGCAGAGTTCAGAGCTTCCCATTGCATGGTTTGCAGCCTTCAACGCCTTCAACAGGGACTGTTTCGGAAATGTGCGTCCCGCATGCTCAGTATGGACCCCGGTGAGCGGATTCCGGGCAACAGGGCACCGCTGGCTCCCCGTCCTGTACGGCTTCAGTAGTATATACGCTGAGATGTTCCCCGTCAACCTGTCGTTAATGCAGCTTCGTGAGGGCGATGGAGAGACGACTCGTCTGTCCTTTGGACACTGAACCCTCGCCTGACCATGGGAGATACCCTCGTAGTTGCAGCTCAACCACATGCGTACCCTCCTTCAGCGTGCTGAACGTGAAGGGCGTGATATGGCTCGTGGTCTGGCCGTCGATTGTTATGGATGCTCCGGCAGGGTCAGTGGAGACAGCAAGCCCGCCAAGCGTAAGGTCGAACTTGTACCGCTTTGTCAGAACGATGCCTTCTTTCACAGAGAGCACATCAGTGATGTCCTTGCTCCCATCCAGTTTGAGTATCAGAGCGTAGGTACCCACGGGGAATGAGTCGATCTTCAACGGCGTGACGCCCTGTGGCTTGCCGTCTATGACGACTTGAGCTCCAGTCGGGTCAGACATGATATTCAGTTTGCCAAAGGCCTGCGTGAAAGAGAAGTTCTGCGTGCTATGTGTCGCATCAGAAAGGTCGACTGTGCGCGAGATGGCGGCGTAGCCCTTGAGGGAAACGACCAGTGCATAGTTGCGTGGTTTGAGGCCCGCCACGGTCAAAGGTGTAATGCCTTTGGTTGCGCCATCAAGCGCTACTGTTGCGCCGGGCGGGGTAGACGTGATGACCAGGGAGTAGGCAGCGTGTGCCATGTTTGCGATGACTTGCGTTGTGGATCCCCTCACTGCCGTCGTGCTGCCCTTCCAGACTTCCCAACCAGGCAGACGGATCTGTATCACGTGGGTGCCTGGGACCACCCGGGGCAGCACGAGCGGGGTCGTCCCGACCTGCTGCTCGTCGAGGAACACGCTAGCTCCTGATGGGAATGACCGGATGTTCAGTCTGGCTTTGCTTCCCTGGAGAAGCAGGAAGACCGCCGCGGCCGCAACTGCCGCGATCAGTACGAACACGATCCAGATCCTGCTTCTGTGATGGCGCTGCGGGGCAGGCGGCACAGTAGCTCCAGCAGGAGCTTGTGTCGTGCGCGACTCCTGGAGGCTTCCAAGAAGCTCGTCTATGCGGTCAGGATCTCGAGAATGCTGTTGGGACATGTTCATACCTCCGCTATTCCAGTCGCTTCAACACTGCCTTGAGCACATCGTTGAAGACGTCATCCGCAGGACGAGTCGCGTCGATAGTGACCCACCGTTCCGGCTGGCTTGTGGCCATGTCCAGAAAGGCATGGCGCACGACATCGAGGAACGAGCCTCGTTGTTCGATTCGATCGAGGTCGGTCTTCCGGGCCAGGGAAATGCGCGGATCGATATCCAGAAGCAGGGTCAGGTCAGGGACCAGGCCCGAGGTGACGATGTCCATGAGTCGCTCGACTCGTTCTTTGCCGACCTTTCCTGCAACCCCCTGATAGGCGACAGATGAATCTGCAAACCTTTCCCCAATGACGATGTCGCCGCGTTTCAGTGCGGGGTTGATGATCTCATCGATGTCCTGTCTGCGATCGGCCGCGAACAGCAATACTTCAGAGAACGGGGACAGGTTGAGTTCGTCATGCACGAGGATCGTTCGGAGCTTCCATCCGAGCATCGTTCCTCCCGGCTCGAATGTGTGCGTGACAGGAAATAGTCGCTCCGTCAGCGCCCGCTTGAGCCGCTCAGCCTGTGTGCTCTTGCCGCACCCGTCGATTCCCTCGAATGTAAGAAAGAAGGGGCGCCGCATCACACGGCTCCTGGTGAACCTTGAATCGGCTTCATCGCCGGAGAGTACACGACAACGTGCCGGAATGGCTCGATGCCCTCGCTCTCACTGAATAGCCCAAGTCGTTCTGCCAGTCTGTGTTGCATCCGCCGCTCGAAGGCATCGGAATACGGTAGTTCACGCGAGGCCGAGCAGACGACGGCTTCGCGCATGAGATGAACCCAGGAAGCATACTGACCCTTATCCACGGACATTGAGTGGATGCGTCTGAGGAGGTCCTTGATGGCCGCCAGACTGTTCTTGCTGGTTGTGTACAGCGGCAATCCGAGTGCCTCGGCTCGTTCTACAAGAAATGGTTTCTTGGCTGCAAGCGAGTCACTCAGCAACACAATGTCTGCGTCCTCCATCGTGCGCGCGACCCGTACGTCGGCATGCAGACTGTGAGAAGCTCGCTCGATGTAGCTCTGGCTGACTCCCTGGATGTAGAGTCTGACGCTGGAATCCTGCGTCCATAGCTGCTCGGTGCCAGTTTGTGAAGTGGGAGCCTCTTCCTGATGAGGGGGTTCGATCAAGAACTTCTTGTCGGCCGTCCTCTTGCGTATCTCGGGTTGCACGTCGAAGCCGCGCAGTACTCTGTCGACAACGTCTGCCAAGTTGCGGTATACGGCCAGGACATCGCGTTCACGCAGTTCTACGAGGACATCAAATGTGGGAGCAGACTTGCGTTCGAGAACGCTTTTTTGTGTTCCACGGCGCTGCGCTTCTTCATCACTCAGCGTAACCGTCTGGATACCTCCGAGCAAGTCGATGAGGGTCGGATTGGTGATAAGGTTGCCCAGATCGTTGCCATGCGCCGTTCCAATGAGCTCGACGCCTCGCTCAGCGATCGTCCGGCATGCCTGCGCCTCTTCGATGCGGCCGATCTCATCTATGACGATGACTTCCGGATTGTGGTTCTCCACGGCTTCGATCATGATATCGTGCTGCTCTTTGTTGGGCGGTACCTGCATACGGCGAGAAGACCCAACGCCACGATGAGGAACGTCACCATCCCCGCCGATCTCATTGCTGGTATCGACAATGATGACGCGTTTTTTCAGCGTATCGCTGATGTACCGGGAAGCCTCGCGCAGCAGAGTCGTCTTGCCTATGCCCGGTCTGCCCAGTATCAGGATGCTCGAGCCTTTCTTGACGAGGTCTTCGATGATCTCGATCTTGCCGTACAGGGCGCGCCCGACCCGGCACGTCAGTCCGACCACGTCGTTGTGCCTGTTCCGGATGGCGGAAATGCGATGCAGCGTCTGCTCGATTCCGCCGCGGTTGTCGCGGTCGAATTCTCCAACTTTTCGAACGATTGCGTCGATGTCCCCCTTCGTCACCCTGCTCTCGCTAAGGGGAACGAAGTCGAATTCGAACCGAGCTTCAGGGACACGTCCGAGGTCCAGCACGACCTCGACGAGCTCGTCGAATCGGTCGATCCGCTCGAGTGCCTCCTGTAGAGGTTCGGGGAGGATGCTCAGGAATGCCTGGGTATCGTAGTCGTGTGCTGCCATGTCAGTCCTTTCTGCAGAAGCGCTTCAGCAATGCGGTCGGTAACCCTCTCATACTCGCCGAAGAGGCTGAACAGATCAAGGTCGTCTGTATCGATGGCGATCAGGGGGGCGCGCAGAAACGAGCTTGCCCATGCATCATAGCGTTCGTTGAGTTTCCGAAGGTAGGAAGAGGGTAGGGATTTCTCAAATGAACGCCCCCGCGACTGTATGCGTCGTGAGAGTATTCTTGTGGATGCACGGAGATAGACAACGAGGTCGGGTACCGGGAGGTTCTCCAACAGGTACTCGTACAGTTGCAGATAGATCTGGTATTCGACGTGGGAGAGCGCTGTACGGGCGAATATCTCTGCGTCTTCATACAGAGTGCGGTCCACGATCTTGGCATGATTCAAGGCGCCGGCTTCCTTGAAGAGTGTCACTCGTTGCGTGAGGAAGAAGAGTTGGGACTGCATTCCCCATCGCTTGGGATCATCGTAGTAGAGCTTGAGGAAAGGGTTCTGTTTGACCGGCTCAGGGAGTAGAGTAAGCCCCCACTTGTCGGCCAGATGCCGGGTCAGCGTGGACTTTCCGACGCCGATGTTGCCGGCGATGGCAAGGAACAGAGGACGGCCGGCGCTGGCCGTCGTGGGCTGAGGCTCACCGCTCATGAATTCTTGAGCTGAGCGGGGTCGAACGTACCCTGCTCGAAGATATTCTGGTAGAACGAGGCCCAGGAGACTTTCTTGTTGCTGGTCCGGGAGATTCTGCGCATTTCGCGGAAGCGAGTGCGGAACATGAACCGGGCGAGAGAGACTCCAAAATCGAATGTGGCAATCGATGAGAACGAGGATGCAAGATCGGGAGGCAACGGGACGCGTTCCTGGAGGAACGAGCAGGCATCATGATGGGTTAGCCTGTTCTGAAGGATCTCGATATCGAGCGCAGCTGCCGCGTCCTCGATGAGGAGTTGGAGCGTCGTAAGCAGACTGTTCTGTGGTGTCAGCATACCGTCGAGGTTGGCTATGTTCTGCAGCTCGAACAGGGAAAGTGCCGTGATGAATGCCTCTCGCTGAACGTGAAATGCCAGACATGGGTCCCAGCTGCTGATTGCGGTCTGGACGTAGGCTTTGCCAGGGAAATAGGTCATCATGAGAGCAATCTCGGGCGAAAGCCAGCGACGGGAAGACACGATCGGACAGACGGTCTGTCGGTGGTCGAGCGAGGCGCCCTTCAGGGCAACCGCTTCTGGATCATCATATGCTGGACGAGTCCCCAGCTCGTTCCCCAATACGGGTACGGACTTGAGTCTGTAACCGGGGAAAAACGAGTGGAGGCGGGAAAAATCCCTGTTCATCCAGTCGTCGATGGTTGCTTGATCCAGGCGCCGCGCGAGAGAAGCCCGGAGAACGTCATTGACAACCTCGTCGGTGCTTCTGGAGGCATCAAGCTGGACGGCTGTCTCGCTCAATTGACGCTTCAACGCCTCCGTCTCACGTTCCAGGTGCTCCTGTGCTTCCTTTGTGCCTGCCTCGTCGAGTGAAGGTAGCAGGATAGAGAGGACTGGATCCCGGGTGGAATCGCCCGTATTGGTGGAGTGAGCCACCCGCGGCTCCAGTCTGCTCATGTACTGGCGTGCCTTGAGGATGCGCTCCGCTATAGCCTGCTTGTCATCGAAGCGACTGGCCCTGTCTTCCGCGAAGAGGAGATACTGGTCAATGATGTGCGATTCCTCAAGAGCCAATTCCTGGTGAGAGCCTGAACGCAGCTGGATTTGTTCCGCAGGCGCAGTCGGGGGTGTCGACAGTTCCTCGAGCCGGCGAACGAGGGCCTTCCCACGGACGTACGCGGGGATCTCTGTCATATACAGCAACTGATAGAGGCCCCGTCGAGTGTTTCGCAGCTGCCAGAGAGTGTCCCCGAAGTATCCGGCTCCAATCAGGACGGACAAGCTGTCCATGTAGGGCCGAAGGAGGAGCGCTGAGCGGTGCTCGCTGTTGCTGAGCTTTCCTTGTTCGAGTTTTGCAAGCACTTCACGTTTGTCGTCGAGAAACCGCTGCATCTGCGCAGCGTTTGCGGCCGAGAAGTCTCCCAGATGATAGAGGTATCTGTGCGTGCCTGCGCTGAGCGCATCCACAGGAAGGAAGAAGCTGGTTTCATCCTGGATGTCCTGAAGTAGTTCGTTGTACTTGGTCAGTGCGGGCTCAGTCTGAGAACTGTTCTGGCGGGTGTCCACTCTGGAGCGTCTGCTGCGAGGCGGACGGCTTGTCTTTGGGCTAGTATTCTTGGGGTTTTCCGGGGTGATCGAACCAGCCGGAGCCTCTTTTCGTGGGCGTGTCATGAGCCTGTGTCCACCTGCAGTAGTTCAAGTGAATCCGGGACCTGGATGTCAAACATGATGTCCCACCACCTCATGAACTGCTTGTAGCGTGTATCACCGCTCACAAGACTGCTCTCCTTCCTGAGAAACTGCGCCCGATTTTCAAGGATCAGCTGGAACTTCTTGTTCGCCAGAGCATCTTTCGCAAGCCTTGCGCTTGCCTGCTCGAAGGTCAGCTGGCGTCCTGCCGCGTCCGTATAGTTCCAACCCCATGTAGCAAAGTACTCGCGCACTTCGTCTGACGACACCGAGGTATCCTTTGTCAGGCTCTCTTCATTGGCTTTCGAAGTAGCCCAGAGCTGGATGTACGAGCGCATATCCGGGGACCGCAGTCTCTCGATCTCGGTCGTGTCGTCTGGTGAGGCGTGGTCGTTCACATAGGCCTCTACGGCAGTGTCGATGGCCGCTGGACTCGCGATGATTCCCAGTCGCAGAGCCTCGTCGGATTGAGCGTGCATGACAATGAGTCGTTGAATGGCTTCCGTCTTCAACTCTGAAACAAGATACTGCGTCTTTGGGTCTGACGGGTCCGCGAGATCCACTCGTACCTTGTAGTGGTCGCTGGTCGCGTCGAACGGCAGGTCGACAATCATCGCCGAGACATGTTCCTCAGTAACAGGTTTGCTATTGGCGTAGAAGACGACGTTGCGTGAACCTGCTACCGGGACGGCAACGATTGTCGCCACGAGGGCGACCAGGAGAAGCGAAGCCACAATGATGAAGGCCGTCAGGCGCGCCTGGACTGTGGGCTTTCTGGACGAATCGGTGCCGCCTTTCGTAAGCATAGCTACTGCTGTGATGGAGTGCTTGGCACGACCGCCGGTGCCGGAGTCGTCGTTCCCTTGCCGGTAGCTTTCACGATCCAACCTCCAATTGCTCCGAGCACCTTGCCGATACCACGGCTATACCATCGGGTGATACGCGACCACTGACCCTCGCGGACCAGGAATTGCTCCTTGAGTTTGGTCACCAGTGCGGTTTTTGCATCCGCCTTGCGCTCATCTTCCAGAGCGGTCTTGACCTTATCATACGTCGCCTTGTCACTCAGGTTTGCTTTCACGAACGGCTTTCGGTCCAGAAGCTGAACGATCTCATAGGAAGAACCATCGACGAAGGGTTTTGAGTACTGACTGGTTTTTAGACTCTTGACGGCGTTGAAGCGGGTCGCATCGCCCACGCTCGAGAAATAGTCCAGGATTCCTCCCGTCTTGGCATCGGTATCCGTGGAATACTTCGTGATCGCGGCCTTGAACGACAAGCCCTTCTGGAGCTCTGCATACACCTTGTTTGCTAGGGTCTTGGCAGCCTTTGCTCCAGTTGTTTGGTCTCCGGTTCCGAAGCTGAGGACGATGTGTGCGGCTTTCACGGTCTCGGCTGTATCGTAGATTGTGCTGACAGGTTCTTGCCCTATCTTGTGAATGATATGGAAGCCAAAGTCGGTCTGGATGGGTCCGACGATGTCGCCAGTCTTGGCGGCAAAGGCGGCAGTCTCGAATTTCTTGTCCATCTGTCCTGCGGTAAAGAAGCCCAGGGTCTCGTACTGAGCATATCCCGCGGTCTTCTTGTTCAGTTCAGCTGCCTTTTCCTGCGCGTACTTGGCGAAATCGAACGTGGCATTTTCAGCCTTCTGTTTCACGACCTCGTCATAGATGGCCTGAGCGACCTTCTTCTTCGCACCGATTGTCGAGGAAGAGTCTTTGTCAGCGTCTACAATGATGAGGAGATGATCGGCGTTGACACGTCCCTGAGAGGCGAAGTAGGTCCTGATGTCCGCGTCCGAGACGATGACGCTGGTGTTGACCTCTGCAGTCACCGCGTCAGCAAGTTGCTGCCGTTCGACAAACGGCTGAATCTGGGTGCGCAGCGTGGCTTTGAACTTGTCCATCGAGCCATACTGAGCTATGACGGCGTTAGTGAATCCCTGAGTGTCCGTTCCAAACTGCTGCTGGGACTGTGTGACGGCATTCTCGACTTCCTTGTCGAGAGCGGTCTTCAAGTTGGCCTGGTCGATTTTTTTGCCCTTGGATTTGGCATATTGGATGAACAGCTCCTGCTCGATCGAGCTTTCTATGACGTTCTTGCGAACGGACTTGAGTGTGCTGGCATTCGCTGCAGTCGTCAGATCCATCCCGTATTGTTTATACATATCTATATAATTCTGGACGCGCGCCGTGATATCGGACTGAAGGACTTTACCGGTGCCGACTTGGTATGCTATCGTTCCGGTAGTGCTCTTGACTGCAAAGAAGGAGCCCCACGTGGCGAGCGCTACGATGAGTACGATGGCAATGACTCGTATGACAACGGGAAATCGATCCTTGTGATATGTCTCCGGCTTCTCGACGAGTTCCGTTTTGCGTTCCTGTCTGATCCTGCTTTCTTTTCCCATCCTGTCACTCCTCGGTCGAGTCTGCCTCTGTGGACAGACGACTCAGATAACAATCATAGAACTATACCATGATTCCTCTCATCTTAAAGCGTTCCAGTCTTCTCGGCCGTATTTCCGAGCGACAATACCGGAGGCGTTGAGTGCCTCTCGCGCAGTAAGAGAATCGGGAATGAGATGGACGCCTTCGGCAGCTGAAAAGGCTGCAACGAGTGCACCGACCATTTCGCTGAATGAGATGGCTTGGTGTGCCTCGTCGCTGACGCTGGTCATAAGATGAGCGGCCCGCCGTGCGGCATCATGCACGTTTGGCTGGGATGTCCGGATTACCGAAAAGAGCTTCTCCAGATCATTCTTCAGGATGACTGAGCCGTGCTGGAGGAAACCGTCACGCGTTCGCATCTGTGCCGAGCCGACGATTTTTTTGTGACCAGCGACGATGTCGGTGGTCCCCGGCGTGGTGAAGCACGAGGCGGACACAAAGCCGCTGGAGCCATGCGGAGCAAGGGCGGCCGATACTCCAACAGCCAGGAGAGCCGCGACAATTGGCCCACATATCCACTCATACGATGTTTCCAGCCCCAGAGCATAGAGAGGATCCGACTGTGGGATGGACACCGAGTAGGTAACTTCCATGTCGTGGAGCACCGCTCTGCCTCCCGTAGGGCGTCGCACCCACGCAACGTGCCTCCTGTCCATTTCGGCGAAGTCCAGAGCTTCTGAAGCTCGCTGAGCGAAGCCGAGGGATGCGGTGGCAGGCGTCCACCCATAGAAACGGAGGACCGGAATGCCCGACGTGCAAGCAGCGTCAAACAGTGCCTCGTCTGTGGCCATGTTCTCGTACGGAGTGCCGATGCCGGACATAATGCATCGCCAAGTTCTCATGCCAACATGCTATGGGTATGGGCGCCACTGTCAAGCAAGAGCTGAGTGAAGACAAGTCCAAGAGCTGCTTTCATGTTGCATTTTGGCCCTGATGCCTTAGTATTTATGGCACATGATGACCGCCGACTGGACACAGGAGTACTTTGACGATACATACAGGCGCCTCTTTCTGGATACGGTAGACCCGGCCAGAACAAGGTATCAGGTGCAGCAACTCCTGAGGCTGTGCGCAGTACTCCCGGGAGCCGCCGTTCTCGATGTTGGATGCGGCGTTGGACGACATAGCATCGAGTTTGCGAGACTCGGCTTCAGGGTGACGGGCGTGGACAGGAATGCAGACTACATCGCTGCATGTCGAGAGCGTACTGCGCAGCTGGGGTTGAAGGCCGAGTTCCATGCAGTGGACAGTCGTGTCATGAAGCTCGACGTGAGAGCAGATTTGACAATCTCTCTCTGGAGTTCATTCGGCTACTACGGTGAGGTCGGTGACCTGCAGATACTTCAGAGAATCGCGGAGCACACGAGGCGGGGCGGGTATGTGGTCGTAGACGTTGAGAACCGTGACTATATCGTGAAGCACTTCGTGCCCGAAGAATGGCATGAAAATGAGCAGGGACTTGTCTTCGAGAAGCGTCGATTCGACGCGACGGATGGCACTGTTTCCACAAGACGCGTCGTACTCAGCGGGGGAGAGCGTTGCGAGTCCCGTCGTGTACTGCGTATGTATACTGTGGCTGAGCTGGCAGCACTGCTTGAAGCGGCGGGGCTGCGGTCCGAACGCTGGTGCGGTGACTATGATGGATCACGGTTTGGACCTGAGTCCAAGCGCATGATCGCTATTGCTGAGAGGTGATATGGTTTTCCTGCAGAGGTTTTTTGCTGACCTGTTCATGAATCTTACGCCAGGACGAGGCATTTCCATCGTCATCGACGTCGCCCTGACATCCTTTCTCTTCTACGCTGTCCTGAGACTCATCTCGAACACGCGTGCACTGCAACTGGCTCAGGGTCTCGTGATCTACTATCTGCTCGTGTTCGGAGTGGAGTGGCTCAGTCTCAAGACCGGGCTGCTGGCTCTCAACAGCGTGTTTAGCTGGTTGCGCAGTTTCTCGACGTCTTTCCTTCCTCTGCTGCTTGTCATGGTCTTCCAGCCTGAACTGCGGCGGATGCTGGGTCGACTCGGCAGCAGTAAGCTGGTATCCTCCGACACGCGCACTCAGTTCATGGACGTTCACGATTGGGAAGAGTCCGTTGACGAGATTGTGAAGAGCGTCAAGTACCTGTCGATGAACCGAATCGGGGTGCTCATCTGCATGCAGAGACAAACGGGTCTCGAAGACTATGTCGAGACTGGAGTCCGGCTTGACGCTCTAGTGAGAGCAGAAACACTGTCCACTCTGTTCTACCCCAACAGCGTACTCCATGATGGCGGCGTCATCGTAGCAAACAATCGAATCGTTGCCGCGAGGTGCCTGTTCCCCTTGACTGCAAGTGCGGACCTGGAGCGAGGACTCGGAACCAGGCACCGTGCTGCCATTGGCATCACGGAGGAGACTGACTCCATTGTTGTCGTCGTGTCCGAGCAGACAGGGGTCATTTCTCTTGCAGTACGCGGCAAATTGACACGCTATCTGAGCCCACTTGAGCTCAGAGGAATGCTGCTGGTCATGACGAAACCTATAGCCAGCGAGCACAGGTTCAGCTTGACCGGATTTTTCCATAGACGGAAATCGAACGGACAGCAGGGAGGTGGAGATGGCCAAGCGTAATATTGGTGCCATGTTATTCAATTCCAAGATCATCTCTGTGCTCCTGGCCGTTCTGCTCTGGGTCTATGTCGTCGGGATCCGGGGTCCTGACACGACGAAATCCATCGAAGCACAGTTGATGGCCGTGAACGTCCCTCAGGGGTACGTCCTGGTGGGGACGCTCCCCACGGTAACCGTGACGCTGCGCGGTCCCATGAATACGCTGTGGAACGTCACCAGTGGCTATGTGACCCCTACCGTCGACTTGGGGGGAAGAAGCGAGGGATCCTTTATTGCATCGGTTCAAGCTCAGATGGTTGGACTTACTGGCGTGACACTGGAGACCGTTGCTCCCAAGGAAGTCAATGTGCAGCTCGAGCGTCTGGAGACAGTCACCGTCCCCGTCCACGCAGAGGTGAGTGGCACGTTGCCCCTGAGTCTGGTCCTCGGGACCCTGCGCATTGAGCCGGCATCCATCGAGGTGTCGGGCCCCGCTTCGGTCGTCAGCCAAGTGAAGGAGGCAGCGGTGGTCGTTGCACTGGACAAACTGGGAATGGCCGTAAGCGGCAATCTCACGATTGCCGGGGACGTCGTTGCCTATGATGCCAAGGGTAATATCGTTGACGGCGTGCTGTTGTCTCCGCGGTCGGCAGTTGCCATTTTGCCAATTCTTGACGCTGCAACCCTCAAGACGGTGCCGGTCATTCCGACTGTCAAGGGGTATCCTATGAGCGGGTACGCCGTGGCGAGCGCCTCGTGCACCCCGGTAATCGTCATGGTTACGGGAACGGCAGGAGCGCTGAGCAAGGTTCAGGCGATTTCGACGACTGCAATTGACGTCTCAGGTGCGTTGGGGACTCTCACGAAACAAGTTGACCTGATCCTTCCGCCGGGCGTCTCGCTTGTGGGAGGGAATAAGACCGTGTCGTGCCGTGTAGAGATCGAGCAGGTTGTCGTTCTTGCCATCCCGGACGTGCCGATCGAGGTTCGAGGAGCTAAATTGGGGTGGAAGGTGTCACTTGGTACGACATCCGCGTTGGTCCTCATCAGTGGGACGAACTCCGGCGTCATGGCTCTCAAGTCTTCCCAGATCAAGGCATATGTCGACGTCAGCCAGCCTCCGCTCGCCGATGGCAGCTACCCGGTCTCAGTGGACGGCCTGATGCAGGGAGTCGTCTCTGCGACGGTGACGCCGTCTTCGGTTGTTGCCGATGTGCAGAAGGGGCCGTAGCGGAGGCATGGTGGCTCTGGTGAATCCAACCCGGAGCACGACAGGCATCTACCCTCGCGGCTTGGTGTCCGGCCAATGAGTACCTCATATCCCGAAGGCTTTTTTGCTCTGTTCAAACCCAGCGGCCTGAGTAGTGCTGGTGCTCTGCGCATCGTCAAGGGGATTCTGAGCGCGGGCAAGGCCGGCTTTCTGGGCACACTGGATGTTCTGGCCATGGGAGTGCTTCCTGTTGCCGTTGGCTCCGCGACGAAGCTCATCTCCTTCCTTCCGCCGAGCGAAAAGGAGTACGTCGGCGAGCTTGTTCTGGGGATCGCCACGATCACCGATGACATGGACGGGGAAGTCATCGAGCGCAGGGGCGCCACAGGTCTCGAGGATGAGGCCGTGAGGAAGGCTATCCAAGCCGTGACAGTACAGACGGAGCAGGTTCCCCCGCACGTTTCAGCCAAGCAGCAGGACGGCGTTCGAGGATACAAGGCAATGCGTGGCCAAGGCCGCCTGATTGATTTCCCCCCGGTTCCCGTGGCAGTACGACGGCTGACTGTGCTTCAGGAGCGGCAGGACGCTGACCTTCGCCGTATCGTGTTTCGCATGACGGTGACCCCGGGCTTTTATGTGCGAGGGTTCTGCCGAGATGTAGGAGCTGTCCTCGGATGCGGTGCATGTATGGGGCGACTCCTGCGTACGGGAGCCCACGGGTTTGGCGTCAGCGACACACTGTCGCTGGCAACGCTGCGGCGCAGGGTACAGGGCGGTGACCTGTCGTTTCTCACGTGGGGCGAGACGAAGGTGGGTCTTCTGGCGACACTGCCACACATTGCTCTTGACGATGTGCAATGGAATGCATTTGGCCATGGGCTTCCCGTGGACTGCGACATGGAGCGGGAGGCGACCGCCATAGTGAAGCGTCCCGATGGTCGACTGGGCGGTGTGGCGGAGGTCAGAGCCGGGAAGGCGTGGCCGGTGAAAGTGTTTAGCGAGTGAGCAGCGTCTATCTGTCATCTTCCGAGTTTCCAGGGATTGCCTCCGTGGTCGCCGTAGGGGCCTTCGACGGTTTTCATATCGGTCACCAGCGGATTGTCCGGGAACTTATCGATTGCGGCCACAAGGCGTCCCTTGCTACTGTCATCTATACCTTTCGACGGAACCCTAAACTGACGACTCGGGGTATCCAGGGTCTCCTGACAACGAACAATGAGCGTGTTGAATATGCTGGAAAGACCGGAGTTGACTCGATCGTCCTGGAGGATTTCTCGGCTCGTTTCCAGGGACTATCTGCTGAGGCCTTCGTAAGTGAGATCCTTATCGGGCGTCTGAATGCATGGGTGGTCGTCGTAGGTCGGGACTTCCATTTCGGCAAGGGCCGCGCCGGCGACGCGGAGGCGATGTCTCGGATGCTCGACAACGCAGGGCGGACACTCATCATCGTCGCTCCGGTGATGGTCGACGGGGAACCGTGCTCCAGTTCCATTATTCGCTCGACCATCGCGGAGGGTGATGTGGAACGTGCAGCAAGGTTCCTTGGGCGTTCCTATTCCATTGAGGGAGTCATCGTCACCGGAAACCATATGGGAGGGCGCCTTGGTTTCCCAACAGCAAATGTCGAGGTCGCCGATCCCGTGAAATTGCTCCCCGGCAATGGCGTGTATGCTGTGCGAGCCTTGGTGGATGGGACGATTGTGAATGGGGTATGCAACATCGGCGTCCGTCCGACGATCGTTGCCGCATCGAGGCGAACTGTCGAAGTACATCTGATCGACTTTGACCGGCAAGTATATGGCCATCTGGTGTCTGTACAGTTTGCGGCCCGCCTTCGCGAGGAGGTGCGTTTTTCCTCGCCGGCCGCGCTCGCAAAACAAATTTCGCGTGACGTGGTCAGGGCAGGTGTCATCCTTGGGCCGGTCGGCGACTGGCAGGGAATCACATCGTGAAGTCTTATACTGACCGGTTTTCCTTTATTTGTTCTGTGTTTCTGGTATAATTCTAGTACATTTCTCCCGCACTCGGTCCCTCGTTCCGGCTGGACGTGGGACTGGGTTCTGGGAAACCTTGGAGGTACAACATGCTTACAGCCGAACAGAAGTTGAAGATTATCGGTGACTTCAAGCTCAGTGACGATGATACCGGCTCGTTTGAGGTCCAGGTTGCAATGCTGTCGAAGCGCATTCTTGCGCTTACCGAGCACCTGCAGAGCCATCGGAAGGATTTCAGTTCCAAGCGCGGGCTCTACAAACTGGTCGGAGAGCGCCGGAGACTTCTCAGCAGTCTGAGACGCGTCGACGAAGACCGTTATGCTTCATTGATCAAGCGGCTGGGAATCCGAAAGTAGGAGCCAATGTTGCAGAATGATGAGATAAAGACCGTTCGCGGCAGTATTGCAGGCAAGCCCGTCACGTATGAAACTGGACGGCTGGCCAAGCAGGCTGGCGGAGCTGTTCTGGTGACAATGGGGGGTACTGTCGTGCTCGCCGCAGCTACCGTCAGCAACAACACAAAGGAAGGAATCGATTTCTTCCCGTTGACTGTTGACTATTTTGAGAAAATGTACGCAGCCGGCAAGATTCCGGGTGGATTCTATAAGAGAGAGGGACGCCCCAGCGAGCGTGAGATTCTTCGTTCGCGGCTTATCGACCGGTCGATCCGCCCTCTGTTCCCCAAGCACTTCCGTCGGGAAGTGCAGGTCATCGTCTATGTGCTGTCTGCCGATGGAGAGAATTCTCCTGATGTGTTGGCCATCAATGCTGTATCGGCCGCGCTTCTTATCAGCAATGCCCCGTTCGTTGACGCAGTCGGTGCAGTGAGGGTAGGCAAAATGAATGGAGAGCTTGTTTTCAACCCGTCCTCTTCTGCAATCGACGAGAGTGTGCTCGATCTTGTCGTGTCGGGCACGGCAAATGGCATTCTCATGGTTGAATCTGGGTCTCGCGAGATCGGTGAAGCAGAGATGGTTGAGGCCTTAGTGCTGGCACAGGAACCGATCAAAGAGACGTGCCGCATGGAGGAAGAACTTCGCGTCCAGGCTGGCAAGGAAAAGATCGTCGTCCCCGAACTGAAGTTCGATGCAGCTATCCAGAGCGAAGCTCGTTTCATGATCGAAGAGCGTCTTCCCCTGGTGCTTAGGGACAAGGAGAAGCTGAAGAAGGAGAAGATCCTCGATGAGTTCAAGGGTGAACTCGCTGTCGAACTGGTAGCGAAGTATCCCGAAAGTGAGCTGGCCATCGGAGAGGTTCTTGACGCGGAGATCAAGCATTTCATCCGGCATCGTGTCGTGACTGAAGGCGTGCGTATTGATGGTCGCACTCCTGAAGAGATTCGACCGATCGGGGTCGATGTTGGCGTTCTTCCGATGAGTCATGGCTCGGGATTGTTTTCCCGAGGTCAGACGCAGGTCCTTTCGATTGTCACCCTCGGAGGAAAGAAGGAGGGTCAGTTGGTCGAAAGCCTCGACGAAGAGGTTATCAAGCATTACATGCACTACTACAACTTTCCTCCCTTCTCAGTGGGCGAGACCCGTCCTATGCGGGGACCTGGGCGTCGCGAGATTGGCCACGGCGCGCTGGGAGAGAGGGCGCTGCTTCCCGTTATTCCGGATGAGTGCGAGTTTCCATACTCGATTCGCGTTGTCTCTGAGGTGCTTGAATCCAACGGTTCGACATCACAGGCTTCCATTTGCGGCAGTACCTTGGCACTTATGGATGCCGGAGTACCAATCACGGCGCCGGTTGCCGGTATCGCGATGGGGCTGATGAAAGAAGGCGACAAGAGTGTCATCCTGACTGACATCCAGGGAGCCGAGGACGCCAATGGCGACATGGACTTCAAAGTCGCGGGTACTGTGAAGGGTATCACGGCATTGCAGATGGACATCAAGATTCACGGCGTAGACAGCGACCTGCTGTCTGCGGCGCTGGATCATGCCCGCACTGCGCGTCTCTTCATTCTGGACAAGATGCTGTCGGTTCTTCCTGCTCCTCGTAGCGAAGTTAATCCGCTAGCTCCTCGCATCTTCACCATGAAGATTCCCGGAGACAAGATCGGCGCTCTTATCGGTCCTGGGGGCAAGGTCATCAAGAGGATCATTGCCGACACCGGGTGTGACATCGATATCGAGGACGATGGCTCGGTATTTGTGACTGCACCGGATGGAGCCAAGGGTCAGTGTGCTATGGATGCTATCAACGCGATTACCGAGGATATCATTGTGGGAAAGGTCTACATGGGTAAGGTCACCGAGCTGCGCGATTTTGGCGCTTTCGTGGAGATCGCTCCCGGCAAGTCTGGCCTGCTGCATGTTTCACAGGTATCTGACTCGTATTGCAAGGACATTCGTTCCGTACTTAAGGTCGGCGAACAGATTCTCGTCAAGACTCTGCCTCTCAAGGACGATGGCAAGATCTCTCTGACTCGCAAGGGTCTGATTGCCGGGGATGCCGACAAGGCTTCCCCAGAGTCCCACGATGACCACCGCCATGGTGATCAATAGCGGAGAGCACAAACCGGAAGTCATTACACTCAGCAACGGCATCCGCGTCGTTTTCGACGTTGACAAAGGGCACCCGACCGCAGCGGTCGGGGCCCTTGTTGCTAGTGGCTCCCGGTTTGAGGATGACCACACGCGTGGCTTGAGTCATTTCATGGAGCATATCCTGTTCAAAGGCACAGAGCATCGAAGCTCGCTCGAGATTTCGTCAGCTATCGAAAATGTGGGTGGCGAGCTGAATGCATTCACTGATACCCAGTACACGATGTTCTATATGCGTGTCCCGCGAATCCATATGTCTCTCGCTCTTGATGTGCTGTCCGACATCCTCCTGTATCCATTGTTCGACCCCGCTGCCATCGAGCTTGAGCGCAGGGTCATCGAACAGGAGATCTACTCATTCGAGGACAGTCCCGACGACGTCGTCACCGATGAGCTTCTCAAAGGGGTCTATGGAAGCGACCCTGTTGCGTCGAATCCGCTGGGAACCGTAGAGTCAGTGCGTTCCTTCAGGCGGAGCGACTTCGTCGACTATTTCCATAGGCGTTTTACTGCCCCGGACATCGTTCTTTCACTTGCGGGAGACGTCGATGTCGATGCATCGGCACGTTTCCTCGAGGATTCCTTTGGGCGGCTTGCGAAGGGACCAGGCAGGGCCGAGTGGGGAATCCCCATCCGGACCGCTGTTCGTAAAGAGACAGAGCGCCCTACGGAGCAGGTCTATCTGGCGATGGCTCTACCCGGCTTCGCTCAGTATTCGAAGAAAGGGTCGATTCTGAATCTTGTGTCCACCATCTTTGGCGGCAATATGTCGAGTCGCCTGTTCCAGAGGGCCCGCGAGAAGGAGGCACTTGTCTACAGTATTGGCTCTTTCCCCGTGGCTTTCAGCAATACTGGATTGCTGGGCATTTCGGCCGAAAGTACCCCCGAGAACGCTTTGCGTGTCCAACAGGTCATCCGCGAGGAGATCGAGAACATGCGGCAGGAGAAGATCAGCATGGCTGAGCTCCAGCATGCCAAGGATACTGTTCTCGGCGGATTCCTGCTTTCGCTGGAATCCTTCTTCCGTCGCATGCATCGCAACGCGTCTGAGCTCTACATGAGAGACAAGATACGGACGGTTGCGGACGTCACCGAACAGGTCAACTCGATTACGCTCGGCGAAGCATTGAGCGTCATCGATGACGTTTTTGACACTTCCCAGCTGGCAGTGTCGATTGTCCATGGACCCGACAAGCACTGAGTTGCGCGTAGGCGTTCACAGACTGGTTTCTCGCGCAGGACAGCTGGTGCGCGCAACGTCAGGGTCGTCAGGCTACGATCTTGCAAGTGCAGAAGATGGGGAGCTGACGATCCTGCCGGGCGCCGTCGCACTCGTGCGGACGGGGTTGGCACTTGAGTTGCCTCCTGGTCTCGAAGGGCAGGTTCGCAGTCGTTCCGGCTTGGCAGCCAGAAGCGGCGTGTTTGTCCTTAACTCGCCAGGTACCATCGATAGCGACTACCGTGGCGAAATGAAGGTTGTGCTGGCGAACTTCGGTGGTGCTCCCTTTTCGGTGTTCCCGGGAGATCGTATCGCACAGTTAGTGTTCATAAAGGTTCCGAATGTTTGCCTCGTGGCCGTCGACGAATTGGCGCCGACCGAGAGGGGGGGTGGTGGCTTTGGGTCCTCAGGAAATGCGCCCCTCGCATTGGACTAACATGCTCGGAGGGTCTGATATGAAAGAGACTCTCCTGGCTTCAATTGCCGAGGAAGTCGTATCCTGTCAGAAGTGCAGGCTTGGGGCCACCCGGACGAAGGCCGTCCCAGGCGCTGGGTCGGCCCATGCCCGCATCTGTTTTGTAGGCGAAGGTCCGGGACGTGAGGAGGACTTGTCGGGAATCCCATTCGTCGGTCAGGCGGGACGTTTGCTGGACAGGATCCTGATAGCCGAGGGGCTAAGCCGTAGAGACTTTTACATATGCAATATCGTGAAGTGTAGGCCCCCGAATAACCGTGTGCCGGAGCCTTCCGAGGTGTCGGCCTGCTCGCTCTACCTGTATGCGCAGTTGGCCATCGTGGAACCGGAGATCATCTGCCTCCTTGGTAATACGGCACTGCGCTTCTTCTTTGGAGAGCAATACTCCATCGGGCAAGTGCGCGGCACGATTCTGGTCAAGGATGAACAGCGCTTCATGCCAACGTATCACCCGGCCGCCGCTCTAAGGAATCCTCAGTACGTGCAGGTCATCCAGAGTGACCTGCGAAAGCTTGCTGCCTTGATTCAGCGGACGGTGGACTAGGTTCGCACCGACTTCAGGAAAGAAAACTGCTAATCGTGTGCGGGAAGTAAGCTCTTGCGGCCCTCCAGATCGTCGGCTAACGTTCAGTCGTTTGAGGTATGCATTCGCCCAGTCTCCGATAACGTCATTCAGTGATTGTTGATTCACAGTATCGCAAACCCTCGGCTTCAGGGCCGGGGGTTTGCTTTTGTCAGCGTGAGAAGGTTCAGCCGAATCCGTGGAATGGTGGACCCCAGGATTACTTGCACAATTCTACGAACTCGGTCAGCATGGCCACAAGGTAGTCGGCTGACCCGGGGTTCATATTCTTCGTAACCTCCTGCACGCCCTGGATACGCTGTCGGATGACTTTCCGAATGATCGACGCTCCCTGCTTCGTGCACTTCAGGACGACCTGCCTCTTGTCCAGTACGTTCTGTGTCTTGGTGACATAGGTGAGTTCGACGAGGCGATCGACCATCTCTGAGACTGTAGACGCAGCGAGGCCCGTGAGGGATGTGAGGTCTTTGACATTGATGGCCTCACCGAAGTAGACAAGCTGAAGCACCTGGAACTGGGGCAGCGTAATTCTCACGCTCGACAGTGCATCGCGCCCCTTCTTCTTGATCCAGTATGAGATGTCGCGCAGCAGGGACTCTAGTTCGATAGCCGTCTCCCTCATGGTTTCCACACCCCTCTATGGTTGATTCTTGATTCCAGGCGTCTATTCGTGTACAGTGCAGAGAGTTGCGTGAGAGTCCCCAAAGACAAGTGCCAACTCTCGTTCTGCATCGGTTGGGGATGCGGACGCATGTACCACATTCTCGGTCAGTTGAGTGGAGAAATCTGCTCGAATCGTCCCGGGCAGCCGGTCTTCGGGTCTGGTTGCCCCGATCGCTGTTCGAACAAGCGCTATTGCGTTGGGCGACTCGACCTGAAGGGCAACGACGGGGCCCGATGTCATGAAGGAAAGCAGGGCGGGAAAGTAGTCACGACCATCGTGTTCAGCATAGAAGGTCCGCGCGAATGCGTCGTCCATGCGAAACATCCGCATGTTCGAGATCACAAGGCCCTTCTGCTCGATGCGTGTTATGATGAGACCTACGAGACTGCGGCGTACGCTATCCGGTTTCACCATCAGGAGTGTTCGCTCACTAGTCACTTCCATTGCCTCCAGAAAGAGCTGTTCGTGCAGGATTGAGGGTAGGATTGCTTCGCTTCCCTTCCAATTGTAGCCATTTCTCGTTGCTGCGCAACGTTTCTCTGACGCGGCAACCAAACGTCTCACTTGTCAGGCAGTGCCGGCCTGATATCATGTAAAGATGCCAAGAAAAGGGATTCAGTGGTTCACTGTACTTATCGCAGTGCTGTTGGTGGCAGCATTGGGGCTTGGCTGGATGGGCTTGCGAGGCGTTGCGCCCTCTTCCACAATTCCGGCTGTACGTCTGGGCGCTCAGGCCCTTTGCGTCGTGACGCCCAGTGATGAGGCGCGGAGTCTTGTCGTGGATGACATTCTGAAGGCGCGAAAGTCGATTCTGGTGGAGTGCTATCTCATCTCTGACCCTGCGATTGTCCAGGCGTTGCAGTCTGCCAGACTGCGCGGATGCGATGTACGGGTCATCATGGAGGAGACGCCGTTCGGGGGGTTCTCCATGAACCAGACGGTTCGCAACAAGCTGAGAAGCTCCGGCATCGACGCCAGCTGGGGCAACAGGGTCTACTCGTTCACTCACGCCAAGTATGTGGTCATCGACGAGGTCGTTGCCTGGATCATGACGGCCAACCTTAGCAAGAGCGCCTTTGACAAGAACCGCGAGGTCCTTGTCAGGACTTCCAGCCAGGGTGTAGTGGAGGATCTCGTGCGCATTTTCTGGGCAGATCGACGGCGAAATCCCTGTGCTGCAGGTTCGCTTGTCGTCAGTCCTGTGAATGCTCGGCAACGCCTTCTTGGTATGCTGAGAGGATCGTGCCGCAGCGTGGAGATCGCGAGCGAGGTATTCGATGACCAGGAGACGTGCAAGCTCTTGCAGGATCTCGCGGGGCGGGGTGTCGTCGTGCGTGTTCTGGTTGCAGCACCGGAGAGAATCGCTGTCAATGCCGTGACAAGGTCGGAGCTGGAAGGGACAGGCGTCACCGTCCGGTACCTTGAGTCTCCCTATCTTCACGCGAAGTACATCGTGGTGGACGGGCACCTGGCGTATGTCGGGTCGCATAATCTCAGCACCGGTTCACTCGACGAGAACCGTGAAGTTGGAGTCATAACGGACGACAGCATGGTCGTCTCGACTCTCGAGACGACTTTCTCGGGCGATTGGGACTCAGGGAGATAGAGAAGTGCCCCGCAGTGGTGCAGGGGCCCGCGTGGGGTCATAGGTTGCTCAGTCGCGGGCGACTGCTACATGCCGGCGAAATCCCAGTCAAGGTCAGCCAGTCGGTCCTGAAATGCTGCAAGATCTGCGTGCGATCTCATCGCCTGCTGTAGTTGCCGTGTCCCGTTCGTTGTCCCGTAGAGGATAACACCGACGATGATGCCATTCTCGAGGACAACCTTGCGATAGGTCTGCTGACCTTGCGCCTGGATCACCTGGACATGCTGCTCCTGGGTCGGATTGACGTTGCCCATGCTCAGAACGTCGATTCCACAAGTCTTGAGTGAACTCGACATGATACTCCCCTCGTACGTAGCTGTGCCGGGTGAGACCATGTTCTGAGCTGCAACCTTGGCTTGTTCCAGGCAGGGAGGGACGATGCCGTAGACACGTCCGCGGTGCTCGACGACATCGCCGGCGGCATAGACGTCAGGGGCAGACGTCTGCATAGAATCATCCACCTGAACACCTCGTCCTGTAGCGATACCTGCTTCCTGAGCGACGGTGACGTTGGGGCGGACTCCCGTGGAGAACAGGACGAACTCTCCTTGTGCGATGCGGCCGTCTTTGAGGAGGATGCCTGCTGCACCATATTCTCCCGAGAGAATCTGCTGAGACTCGGCGCCGAGCAGAGCAGTGACGCCCAGACCCTGCAGGTGTTCCACCAGCATTTCCGCCGATCGTTCGTCGAGCTGGTTGGGCAACAGCCGATTGGCGAACTCGATGACGGTGGCTTTCATTCCCCGTTCTGCCAACGCTCTTGCCGTTTCCAGTCCCAACAGGCCTCCACCCACGACGACCACGGTGGCACCTGGAACGATGCGAGCCAGCAAAGCATCTGCATCGTCAAGTGTCCTGAGGGTGAAGATACCGACCTGGTCTGCGCCGGGCAGGGACGGCACAAAGGGCGACGCTCCGTTTGCCAGCAACAGCCTGTCGTAGGAAAGCACAGTACCGTCGTCGAGCGCCGCTTCATGCTGTACGGCGTGCACGTGTGTGACGCGGCGTCCACTAGTAAGAGTTATCCTGTGTTCGGCATACCAGCTTGTAGCATGCACAATAAGCTGGTCTTTGGACTTGCGACCAGCCAGGTACTCGATCAAGTCAGGGCGAGGATAATAGGCAACAGACTCGGCGTCGACGACTGTGATCTCCGACGCCGGCTCAAGCTTTCGCAGGTGTTGTGCCGCGGTTGTGCCGGCAGCCCAGCCTCCTGCAATGAGGTACTTCATTGTGACCGTTGGCCATCAGGCTTTCTCAAAAAGATCCTTGCTGGCACCGCAGTCTGGGCAGACCCAGCTCTCTGGAAGATCCTCAAACTTGATGCCGGGGTTGATTTCCTGCGTGCTGTCACCGATAGCAGGGTCGTACACGTATCCACACACAGTGCAAATCCACTTCTCCATGACAGTTCCTCCTTGTGTCGAGCGGTTGGGAAGAGGAAGCCTCTTCTGTATATTGAGTGTACGGTGAAAGGTCCTTTCCTGCAAGTCAGCAAGCCACGCACTACGCACGCCTCGCGAACGTGCACGCTGAACTACCTCGTCGACGTCGGTGTCGGGGGACGGGTGGGGATCGTTACGGTGGGCAGCGCGTTCAACTATGTCGTTGACGCCTTGGATGATCTCGGAGTTTCTGCTCGAGTGTTCAAAATAGGTTTCTCCTATCCACTGCCGCTTGACAGGATTCGTGAGTTTGCCGCTGGCGTCGACGAGCTGCTTGTCGTCGAAGAGCTCGAGCCTCTCATGGAAAACGATATCAAGGCCGATTTCCTGTCGCATGGTACCAGGACACCAGTATCTGGCAAGGAGGAACTTCTCGTGCCGTGCGTGCACGAGCTCAACGTCGATGTTATGGCAAAGGTATTGGAGGCCAACCTCCGTGCACTCCAGGAGGGATTCGAGCTAGGCGAGGTGGCAGGTCGAATCGATGACTCGGGCCTGCCACTTGGTGGTCTCGGCCTCGAAGACCGAAATGCAGGCGTTTGGTTGGATAAAGCTGTTATAGCTGCTGAGGGGAAGGTCCAGCAGTACGGACATGAGGACACGGTTGAACCCTCCGTGGGCGACGACGAGTATTAGGTCCCCAGAACTGGATTCGACCATCGAACGCACCTTTTCGGCGCGGCGACCCACATCAGCCAAGGACTCGCCGCCATCTGGCCGGGCTTCCAGTGACTTGAGTTCCCAGGCAGCCAGAGTTGCCGGGTACATGACCACTATTTCGTTCCAGGTATGCCCCTCCCAGCCTCCGAACTCGATCTCCCGCAGCTCGGGCATGACGATGGGTGAGATGCCCAGGTTGACACCCACAGGTTCCGCGATGGCACGGGCGCGAGCCAACGGGCTCGTGAAGATCGTATCGAAATGGAGAGTCGAAAGAAATGCCACAGTCTTCACTGTCTGGGCGAGACCCTCGACGGACAACGGTGTATCGCGGCTGCCCTGGACTTTGCCCTCCAGATTCCAGGTTGTTTCGGCGTGACGTATGAGATAGATGGTTTTCATGCTGAACCTCTTGACTTAGCGCTGCTTATCGTGGATATTATGTGGACAAAATCTTGCTTTGAGAAGGGAGCAACAGTGTGAAGTTCATCAAAGTGGTAGCAACAAAGACCATTGACGTCGACGATAAGCTTGCAAAGGCGTGTCGTGAGTGCCAGACTCCCTGCAAGTCCGCTTGCAAGACGTCCTCGACGGTGGGCAACCAAGTCTGCGAAACCAGGAAGAAGCCCGAGCGGTTTATCTGGTAATTCGTGGCGCTTTCCCGCATTCTACCCGCCTCGACCCATCTTTTCGAGAGAGGCGGTTTTTTTGTGCTCCTGGACGTTCCCTCAGGGTCGATCTTCTCGCTTGACGAGCGAGTCTACCAGTATCTTCAGCTCGTTCTCGCAGACTCTTCGACGGAGGGCGAGTCTGTCCAATGGCTGACAGGTCTGGACGCACAGACAATCACCGAGATCGAAGGTGAACTCGAGCAACTAATCGCTGCAGGGTGTCTGTTCACGCAGGCAACACAGTCCACAGAGGACGGATCGGTGTTGACCCTGAAGTCGCTGTGCCTCAACGTCGCGCATGAGTGCAACTTTTCATGCGCGTATTGTTTCGCTCATGGGGGTGACTACCGTGGCGCCGCAACGTTGATGAGTCGGGAAGTTGCCCGCGCAGGAATCGATTTCCTTGTGCACGAGAGCGGTATCCACCACAACGTCGAGGTCGATTTCTTCGGTGGTGAGCCACTCATGAATTGGGATGTTGTCGTTGACACCATGGCGTACGCGCGGTCAACATATCCCCTGAAGAAGTGGCGGTTCACGCTGACAACCAACGGCTCATTGCTCCGGGACGACATGTTCCCGGTGCTCGAGGCGAATGATGTGTCTGTTGTCCTCAGCCTGGATGGCGGGCGGAGGGCCAACGATGCCAACCGTGTGTTCAAGGATGGGCGTGGCACGTTCGACATCATCGTCGAGCGGATTCGGCACTTCACCCAGACGCGCGATGAAGGTGGCTACTTCGTGCGGGGAACGTATGCCCGTAACACGCTGGCATTTGCCGAGAGTGTTCGAGACCTGCATAGCCTGGGGTTCAAGTACATCTCGATGGAGCCTGTCGTGCTTTCGGCAGACTCGGCTCTTGCCCTTCAGACAAGTGACCTGCCGGCAATTCGTGCTCAATACGAGGAACTCATCGCGTACTTCCTGAGTGAACTAGGTTCAGGTGCGGCGTTTGATTTCTTTCACTTCAAGCTGGATCTCGAGGCAGGGCCATGCCTCAGCAAGCGCATCTATGGGTGCGGTGCTGGGGTCGAGTACATGGCTGTTGCTCCAAATGGGGACGTGTTCCCTTGTCATCAGTTCGACGGCGTTCAGGAGTACAGGATGGGCAATGTCCTCGTGAGCCCAGCCTTGGAGCGTCCTGAGCTGGTGACAGAGTTCGCTCACGCCAACTTTTTGTTTGCCAAAGAGGAGTGTGGCAGCTGCTGGGCGCGTTTCTACTGCAGTGGCGGGTGCCTTGCCAACAACTACGCGACGAATGGCAACCTGCTTAAGCCGTATGCGTTTGGCTGTTCGATCCAGAAAGAGCGTATCGAGGCTGCACTGGCTGTGAAAGCGGCAGAGTCTCCAGAGAACAAACCATGACCGGTACGTGAGTCGACAGCTCGAGGGAAGACCCGTTGCCGCCTAGTGAACAGAGCATTGTGGCGGCGATGGCATTTCCAAACGTGGCAGGCTGAGGGAAAGGAATGTATTGCCTCGCACGAAGAGTCCAGTTCCTGGCATGAAACACGATGGCATCACGGATCGAGACGATCGAGCCTGGATACAAAAATGGTGCCGAGAGGCGGAATTGAACCGTCGACACGGGGATTTTCAGTCCCCTGCTCTACCAACTGAGCTATCTCGGCACTCTTCTTTAAAGAAACCGCTCATCGTGCGCTTCGCCCGATGAGCGGTCCCACCATCAAGCAACAATATCGCACTGCTGGTGGGCGAAACAGGATTCGAACCTGCGACTTCTTGCTTGTAAGGCAAGCGTTCTACCGCTGAACTATCCGCCCCTGGATTGTGGTATTCATATTAGTGGTGCCGAGGGTGGGAATTGAACCCACACGGATTGCTCCATGCGCCCCTTAAACGCACGCGTCTGCCAATTCCGCCACCCCGGCACGAGGCTTGGTGCTTCCCTAGAACTTGAAGACTACCAATATCAGGGACAATACCACAAATGCAATGGATAGAGCAACTGCAAGCCGGTCAAGGACAGCATCCTTGGGCTTGCGTGAGTGGAACACGGTTGCGCTGCCTGAAATCGCGCCCAGTCCGCTACCCTTGGGTTCCATGAACAGGATCGCAAGGATATCGCCGACTGCAACCAAAGCCATGACTATTTCCAAAACGGTTTTTAGCAACGTGAACCTCCGGTAACAGGAGCTATTATACGGAAAGCCGCTTCGATTTCAAGTGCCAAAGCGCACTAGTCCGCTGAATCAATGGCCTCGATACCGGGAAGCTGTTTGCCCTCAAGGTATTCCAGGAACGCGCCACCACCGGTGGACACGTGCTTGAACTCATTCTGGAGGTTCAATGCGTCAATGACCGAGGCCGTCTCACCTCCGCCGGCAACGGTCAGCGCGTCTGACCTGGCCGCAATGACCCGTGCGAGAGACTTGGTGCCTTCTGCGAACTCGGCGATCTCGATGACCCCCATGGGTCCATTCCAGATGATGGTATTTGCCTTCGCGATCTCCGCCTCGAATGTCTGGATAGTCTTTGGACCGATGTCCACGCCGATCTGATCTGCGGGAATCTCTTCGATGTCTACGATGCGGTGCGAGCTTCCAGCCTTGATCTCGTTTGTGACAATGACGTCCACCGGGAGGAGGAGACGGGTGCCCCTTGTCTTGGCCGCTTCGATGATCTCGTCGGCGACCTTGAGGTAGTCTTCTTCCACAAGGGAGAACCCAACGGTGTATCCCATAGCCTTCAGGAAGGTGAATGCCATGCCACCACCGATGAGGATCGCGTCGGTCTTGGTGAGCAGGTTCTTGATGAGACCGATTTTGTCGGAGACCTTGGCGCCACCTAGGATGGCAATGAACGGTTTCTTGGCAGATGTCGTGACGGTCTCAAGAACATTGATCTCCTTCTCGAGCAGGAAGCCGGCTGCAGATGGAAGAAACTGTGGTACGCCGGCAACCGAGGTGTCGGGCCGATGGGCAGTGGCAAACGCATCGTCCACGTAGACGTCCGCGAGGGCGGCAAGCTTCTTCGCGAGTTCCTCGGAGCCATTCTTCTCCTCTTTGAGGAAGCGCACGTTTTCGAGCATGATGATGTCACCGGGCTTGGCGTTTGCAACGACTTCCGTGACGTCGGGACCGACAACGGAATTGAGCTTATTGACCGGCTTGCCCAGCAGAGCTGATAGCCTCTGTGCTATCTTGTCCAGCCGCAGTGATTCCACGATTTTTCCATCGGGACGACCCATGTGTGTCACAAGGATGATGGTGGCGTTCTTGTCGAGCAGATACCGAATCGTCGGCAGCGTCTCGAGGATGCGCTTGTCATCGGTAATCGCTCCGTCCTTCGACATGGGGACGTTGTAGTCGACTCTCAGAAGTACTCTCTTGTTCTGAACGTCGAGATCCCTGATACTCCGCTTCGTCATCGCGACAGCTCCTAGTAGGATGCCTTCGTGACGATGAGCTTCGTGAGGTCGGCGATCCTTGCGCTGTAGCCCCACTCATTATCGTACCAGCTCAGAACCTGTACGAGTGTGCCGCTCGACTTGGTGGAAAGGCCGTCGACAATGCCCGAGTACATCGTGCCACGGTAGTCGGAAGAGACAAGAGGCAGTTCATTGTACCCGAGAAAACCCTTCATCCTCGTCTCGGAAGCCTCTTTGAGCGCCGCGTTGATTTCTTCCCTGGTGGCCGGCCTGCTGAGAACAGCATCGAACACAGTGATGGAGACAGTTGGTGTAGGGACGCGCAACGAGATACCATCCAGCTTGCCCTTCATGTCTGGAATGACCAGTGCGACGGCCTTGCTTGCGCCTGTCGTTGTGGGGATGATGTTAGTGGCAGCATTGCGGGCTCGGCGCAAGTCCTTGTGCGGAGCATCGAGAATGCGCTGATCTAGCGTATAGCTGTGGACGGTGGTCATATAGCCTTTCTCGACGCCCCAGTTGTCATTGAGTACTTTGACCACAGGAGCCAGCGAGTTCGTCGTGCAAGAGGCATTGGAGATGATAGTGTGCTTAGATACGTCCAGAAGGTCCTCATTGACGCCCAGAACGATCGTAATGTCCTCGCCCTTCGCAGGAGCGGTGATCAGGACTTTCTTGGCGCCAGCGGTTATGTGCGCGCGAGCCTTGTCGGCGTCTGTAAAGACTCCAGTCGATTCGATGACGATATCGATACCCAAGGTGCCCCACGGCAAAGCAGCAGGATCTTTCTCGCGGAAGATCTTGACTTCGCGGTCGCCGATGACGATTGCGCCTTCCTTGCCCTCGATATCGATGTCCCAGGTACCGTAGTTCGAATCATATTTCAAAAGGTGCGCCAGCGTCTTCTCGTCAGTGATGTCATTGGCGGCAACAACTTCGAGTTCTGGATAACGCGTGATGAGATGCTTCAATACTTGCCGACCGACTCTGCCAAGTCCGTTGATTGCAATCTTTGCCATAGTCTACCTCCGTGAGAAATGGGCCGCACCGGTCGAACCGGAACGGTAACGTATACACATGATACGCAAATGCTGCCAAAAAGAAAACAGAAGGTTATTAATTGTCCCTGAAGTATCGAGCCGGGATTCCAAGTGACAGACGATACTTGGCAACCGTTCGTCGACTGATGTGGAAACCTTGGTTGGCAAGGTGTTCTGCTATCTCTCGGTCGCTCATCGCTTTCGAATTCCTGCCGGGCTGGAGCAGCAGTGCCACAGCCTCCTTGGCCGGGGCCGCTGCGGTCTGCCACCGGTCCATCACCATCAAACGAAGTCTGAAGGTGCCACGCGGGGTCTTCACATACTTGCGACGGAGTGCGCGAACCATAACCGTTCTCGACATCCCGGTTGCCTGCATCAGGTGGTCCACCGGGACACGCGATGGGGCACTCGACTGGTTGGCGAAGTACGGAGCGAGCGAAGCGATGAGAGCGTCGCCCAGCTTGGCAAGTATCGCCGTGCGTTCCGCGATGGCATCGTCGATCCACCGGACTCTGGTAACCTCTGTGAGGACCTGCTTCCTGGCTTCAGGGTCCTTGTGGGCCGATGACACCACCATAGGATCGATTGCGAGCCCCCAGGCGGGGCCGGGTACTGAGCACACGAGGGCACCCGTGAGCGTATCCTGCTCGATGATGATATCCGGCACAACGATATGTGTTTGTCCGGACATCAGGCGCTTGGCGGGCTCGGGGTCCAACAGGGTGAGGACGCGCTGCAACGTGGCTGGATCACACTCCATCCCTAGTTTCTTGATGCAGGCGCGAACGACGCCTGGAGAAACGGAGCGCTGACGCGTGCGCAGAAACTGCGCACAGGCAGTCACCGGAAGTTCAGGGAGCACACGTGACATCTGCAGGGCAAAGGCATGAGCGACGTCCTTGGCGCCGAGTCCCGCCGGCTCGAGGGTTCGAATGACAGCCAATACCCGTCGAACCTCCATAGCGGCGACATCAATCGAGCAGGCGTAACGCGAGATCTGCCTCGTGAAGAAGCCGTGTTCATCCAGATCCGAGGCGACGAATCGTGCGCACTCGACCTGGGAATCGTCGATGAGATCCCTGTCCAGGAGCTCGTCGACTATCACCTCTGCAGGAGTGGACTCTGTGGCGCCTGCAAAGCTGTCGAGGTCGCCGTTCCATGTGTCATCGGATGGATCGGTCCGGGCATGCTTCTCGGCAACGATGCTGCCCGCAGCGAACCGATCCATGAGAGTTCCGAAATCGCTCAGGGGCTGCTCGAGAACCAGACCACGCGTGGCCAGATAGGATTTCTGGCGAAGGCTCAATTGTTGTCGCTGTTTCTGGCTACCGCGCATTTCGAAGAACCTTGTCGATGTGGTAGTGGATGGTGCTCTTGGAGACACATCCGGGTATCTTGTCGGCGAGCTTTGACAGCGGGAGGTCGGGGTACCTCAGTCGTGCCCGGACAACCTCGATCGTGCGGGACGAGAGACAGGTACGGTCAGTCTGATCGAAGGCTGCCCGCAATACGTCGACAGCCATCGTCTCGCGTTGCAGATTGCCCAGCTCCGCATTGACCGACCGGTTGACCCGGTTGTCCATGTCTCTCTCTAGCTGCAGTTCTTCCAGGGACACCAGCGAGTTTGATGCTCCCCAGGCTGCGAGGAGCGACATGATGTCCTGGCGTGATTTGAGATAGGTGATCTCAGAGACGCGGCGGATCTGTGAGCCATGCGTCACACGGAGAGAAGTCAGCGAGCGTTCGACGAGCCGACGCCCGACGGGCAGGGAGCAGCTGAACTCCAGATGTGTCCCTTGCACGGCGGCATACCCGGAGATGAGGAAGAAGCCCCTTGTGAATGCGGCTGCCGCGCGTTTCCCCCGTAGACGCCGCTCAAGCTGGGTGGGCTCCAGGGGACTGAGTCCCGAGAACAGTTGCTGCGCCTGAACGGGGGTAAGGTCGACGCTGAAACTCAGCTTATGTCCGGCTCTTGAGAGAAGTGCCTGCCTGGGTTGCCAACTGGTGAGTGCATGGGAGGACAAAGAAAGCACGTAGCGCATAATAAAAGGACTCTTTGACGTGAAAGAGATCGACAGCGCTCCCCCATGGCGTAGTACCAGAGAGCTTCCACCATAGAGGGCTCCGGACAGTTCAAGCAGGGGATTGGTCGAAGGCAGCCCTGCCAGTTCCTGTTTCAGGAACTCGATCGTCGCCATTCGCTTCTACAGTCCGAGGAGCGACCTCAGTACGATGCGAAGCTTGGCTGGGTCGTGGCGAATGAGACCATCGGCGGTTGAGCAGATATCAGCCTCGATGACCCGTGGATGCTGACTCCTGGGGAGATCATTGGAGACGGGATTGACCCCGGCGGAAGCGTACCGCCCCAGCGTCTCGGCGGGGACGGGGGTACTGCTCAGCAGGACCATGTCGATAGATGACCGTCCAAGGACTTCTTCAACCTTGTGAAGGTGCATGCCTGCGGTGTAGCCCTCCGTTTCCCCTCGCTCGGTCATCGCGTTCACGACCAGTACCTTTGTGGCTGAAGAGCGTACGATCGTGTCGGCGGTCGCCTCGATGGACAGCGGCGGTATCAGGCTTGTGAAGAGAGAACCAGGGCCGATGATGATGTAATCCGCCCGAGACAGCGCTTCGAGTGCGGGGACAAAGGGCTTGGCATGAGGCGGCAGTACTTCGATGGTGTCGATTGTCTTGCCCTGGAGAGGGACCTGGTCTTCGCCATCGATCGTCGTACCATCGGTGAAGTGTGCCCGCAACGAGATGTTGTCCAGAGACATCGGCAGAACCCGGCCGGGCAACTGCATGAGTTCAGACAGCTCCTGCACTGCATCGCCAAAATTCCCCTTGATGTCGCTCAGAGCGGCGATCATGAGATTCCCGACGTTGTGACCGCCTATTCCTTCGAGCTGCTCCGGGAAACGATAGGCGAGGAGGCGGGCACTGCGTGTTGACTCACCTGCCATGGCGATGAGAGCGTTCCGGAAATCGCCCGGAGGTAGCATTCCAGTCGTCTCGCGGAGGCGTCCGGTACTTCCCCCACTATCTGCCATCGTGACAATCGTCGTGAGCTTGACGTTCTCCGTTCGGAGTGACTCGATGATTGGCTTGATGCCGGTTCCCCCACCGATAACGACAACGCGGGGCAGAGACTCGGCCTTGCGGTAGCGGTAGATCGTCCGCGCGACAGACTCCCTGAGTCCAGACCCAGTGATTGCAACCAGCACAGAACGGGCCAGAAGGGTCGCTGCCAGAACCATGAGGCAAGCGGACACTATTACGGCGATGCCGCACAGGACCCCGAAGACCGCAGAGACTGCTCCGGAAGGGAGGAAACGGCGAAGCACGTTCTGAATGGACGGCCGCAGGTTCGGCAGCCATGACGTGCCCGGCGTCTGAAGCAGTCCGTCGATGGCGAGAACAAGAAGCGCTGTCCCCGCAGCAAAGAGCAAGAGGTACCTCTTGACGCGAATGCCGGGAACGAGCCAGTACCAGAGTGTCTGTCTGTGTCCCTTCACTTCTGGAGGTCCCGATGGAACACGTGCACCGCTTTGGCCCGTGGCTTGAGGTGGTGGTAGAGCATGTTCGCGATCACGACAGAGCGGTGTCTGCCACCTGTGCATCCGATGCCGACCGTAAGGTAGCTCTTTCCTTCTTCCTGATAGCGTGGGAGCACAAAGTCGAGGAAGTCGGCCAAGCGAGTGAAAAACTGCCGCGCGTAGGGCTCGTGAAGAACATAGAGAATGACCCCCTTGTCGAAGCCTGTGCGATGCGCGAGGTGTTCATCGTAGTATGGGTTGGGCAGGAAACGAACGTCAAAGAGAAGATCCAGATCGATCGGCAGGCCGTTCTTATAGCCAAAGGAGACGATATTGATGGTAAGAGTCTGCGATTGCTGCGATCCGAGAATCGCCTCGCGCACGCGATCCTTCAGTTCACCCACGGTGAGCTCAGTGGTATCGATGATGACGCTCGACAGTCCCCGCACCTCTGCAAGTAGTTCCCTCTCCTTCCTGATACTCTCTGAAACACTGCTTCCAGGAAGTGGATGGCGCCTGCGTGTCTCAGAGAAACGGTTCACCAGGACTCGGGATGAAGCTTCCAGGAAGATGACACGAGGATGAACATCGCGCCCCCCGAGTCGCTGGAGCATAGAATGAAACTGGGTCTTGAACCCTGAGCTGCGTACATCGAGTGCTACCGCGATCTTGCTTATTCTGCCATCGGTTTGTGAGGCGAGGTCCAGAAACTGGCTCATGAGAGAAATCGGGAGATTGTCCATGGCATAGTACCCAAGGTCCTCAAGGTATCCCATGGTTTTCGTCTTGCCGGCACCACTCAGGCCGGTCACAATGACAAGGTCCAGACTAGAGACTACTCCCACGCACGCCTCCCGTTTGTAGTGTCGGTATTCCCGACAGGCACTTCTGGGCAAATACAATGGCGGAGGGGAGAGGGTTTGAACCTCCGAAGGCGTTAACCTTGCCGCATTTCAAGTGCGGTGCCATCAACCGCTCGGCCACCCCTCCACACTCTAAAACAAGTCTACAGAACAATCCCCGGTTGTCAAAACGAGCCAGAAGGCTCGCTGACCGGGGATTTTGTACTTGCCTGGTTCTCGTCAGCGGATAACGTCCGTTCCCATGTATGGAATCAGCACGTCCGGCACTCTCACGCTGCCGTCTTCCTGCTGGTAGTTCTCCAGAATCGCAGCCATCGTTCTCCCCACAGCGAGCCCTGAGCCGTTGAGGGTGTGGACGAATGCGATCTTGCCATCTTTGGTACGGTACCGGATGTTTGCCCTTCGCGCCTGAAAGTCTTCGAAGTTGCTGCAGGAGCTTATCTCGACATATCGATCCTGGCCGGGCATCCAGACCTCCGGGTCGAACTTCATTGCTGCCGCGAAGCCAAGGTCGCCGGTGCACATCTTGCTGCGTTGATACGGAAGGTCCAGCTTCTTCAGAATGCCCTCGGCGTTCTCGATGAGCAGATCCAGCTCATGATATGAATCTTCCGGCTTGACGAACTTGACCATCTCGACTTTGTTGAACTGGTGGACGCGGATGATGCCTCGGGTGTCCTTGCCCGCGGCACCGGCCTCTTTTCGGAAGCACGCGGTGTAGGCGACATACTTGATGGGCAGGTCTTCTTCATGGACGATTTCGTCCCTGAGCAAATTTGTCACTGGAACCTCGGCCGTCGGGTCGAGGAACAGGTCGTCGGTGTCTGTATGATAAAGGTCGTCCGCGAATTTTGGCAGTTGTCCCGTTCCCGTCATCGACTCCCGATTGACCAAATAGGGCGGCAGGATCTCCGTATAGCCCTCTTCCTGGACGTGTACGTCGATCATCCATGAGATGAGAGATCTCTCGAGCTTGGCCCCCAGTCTCTTGAGAACATAGAAGCGCGAGCCGGAAATCTTCGCGCCCGCAGCAGAATCGATGATGCCCAGAGATTCCCCGATCTCCCAGTGAGGCCTCGGAACAAATGTGAAGGTTGGCTTCTCATGCCAACTAAACACGACAGTGTTCTCCTTGTCACTTTTGCCCATAGGGACGGACGCTTGAGGCAGGTTTGGGATGCAGAGCAGCAAGGCTCGAAGGCGCGCATCGACCACCTTCACCCGGTCGTCCAACTCTGCGATGTGCGAGCCGACATCTTTCATCTCGGCGATGGCGGCTGAAGCGTCCAGTTTAGAGCGCTTGAATGTGGCGATCTGCTCACTGGCTTCGTTGCGGAGATGCTTGAGTTCGTCTGCCTTCTGGAGCAGGTCTCGCCTCTGCCGGTCGACCTCGAGGATCTCGTCGACCATCTCCGGCCCTTCGTTCTTTGTTGCTATCCCGGCCTTCACAAGGTCGGGATGCTGACGAATCAGTTCCAGACTCAGCATTGGCATCTCCTTCCAACGGCTTCAGTTTCCACGTTGAATTCTACTGTCCGACGGCCAAAAAGCAACGAAGCGATCTGCTGAGGTGATTCATAACTGGCGCCAACGGTGTCCGAGGCACAGAAGACGCAGAAGATCAGAACCCGTCTGCAATAGCCTGTTCCACTGCATCGATAAGCGGTGGTATCGTCATGCTCATGCCCTTCACCTTGAGTGCATTCTGAACGTCCTTTAGCCCGTTCCCGGTGATGAGGACGGCGATGCGGTCCTCCTGATGCAGGTCACCGCTGTCGGCCAGCTTGCGCAGCGCGGCCACGGAAGCTGCAGCGGCTGGTTCAGCAAAGATCCCCTCGTTCCTGCCGAGGAACCCTATGGCGTCGATGATTTCGTCATCTGAGACGGTGACCGCCAGACCGCCACTGGACCTGATGTCGCGTATCGCCATAAGGTGGTTACGCGGAATGCCGGCCACGATGCTGTCAGCGCACGATGCAGGGTTCTCCAGGTAGGTGACCGGTTCGCCGGAGATAACTGCGTGTGCGATCGGAGCACAACCTTCAGCCTGGACCGCTATGAGCTGGGGCATATGGTCGATGAGTCCGAGGGTCAACAGGTCGTGGAATCCCTTTGCGACACCCGAGACGATACAGCCATCCCCAACCGAGACGATGACCTTGTCTGGTGCTTCGAAGCGCAATTGCTCGGCGACCTCGAGGGCGACGGTCTTCTTGCCCTCGACCATGTAGGGGTTGAAGGCCGTGTTTCTGTTGTACCAGCCAAATCGTTCCGTTGCCTCCATGCATAGGTCGAATGCCTGGTCGTAGTTGCCGTCGACAAGGAACAGATGGCTGCCGAATACTCGCAACTGTGCTATCTTTCCGGCAGGCGCGGATGCAGGTGCAAAGATGTATGCGGCGACTCCTGCATTCGCGGCAAGCCCTGCCAGGCTGGAACCTGCGTTGCCCGTCGTTGCTGCTGTGATAATGTGCTCGCCAAGTTCGGCTGCCTTGGCGATGGCGATGGCGGAGGCCCTGTCTTTCAGTGAAGCTGTTGGATTGCGCCCGTCGTCTTTGAACCACACATGGTCCAGTCCGAGTTGAGGACCGACATGTTGGCTTGTATACAGCGGCGTCCAGCCGATCTGGAGTGTCAGCGTTGGAGGACGTTCCTCGACGGGCAGGAGCGCGAGATATCGCCACATCGAGAGATCACGGTCACTCTCCAACTGTTCCCTGGTAAGGACCCTTCGGACCCGATCGTAGTCGTACAGGACTTCGAGGATTCCGTCGTTGCCGCAGGTGGGACAGACATAGCGGGTTGTGGAAGGGTCGTATTCGCGTCCGCACTTCATGCATTTCAGCCCAAGAACTGAAGACATTATTCCTCCTTAACAGAAAGGCGGGCGAGGTTGCTGCCTCACCCGCCCAGATCATTCGTTGCCGCTGTGGCTGGCCTATCATCTATACCAATGCTTTATGGATGATCATGATTGCAGAAGGACAGATCAAAAATATAAACTAAAGGAGGTTCTGACATACCAATGTGTAAACACTTCTTGAAGCCACGACGAATTATTTCCAGCCAGATGCCATCGTGAGGGCCATTATTGCCTTTTGGGCATGGAGCCTGTTTTCTCCAATATCGTAAATGATTGAACGAGGGCCACTTGCTACTTCATCGTCCACTTCATTCCCTCTATCAACCGGCATAGGG
>Ga0209539_1000055_pt1 | contig 65587 bp, 58 predicted proteins | sample BarGraNGADG00312_2_FD_184499 | JGI IMG/M metagenome (GOLD analysis project Ga0209539, IMG submission 184499) | Arctic peat soil microbial communities from Barrow, Alaska - Barrow Graham LP Ref core NGADG0011-312 (SPAdes) (version 2) | ecosystem: Environmental > Terrestrial > Soil > Wetlands >...
GAGCCTAAGGTAAAGAAAGAGAAGCCCCCCAGAGAGCCGAAGGTGAAGAAGCCGAAGAAGGGCGAGATGCCACCGGAGATGCCGATGGCCGCCTATCCTCCGCCGATGGGCCAGCCTCCGATGGCAGCGCCTCCGATGGCAGGACCGCCACCGATGAGGCCACCCGCTGCTTTCCAGCCGCCTCCGCCGGTCGAGCCTACACCGCCTCCGGTCTTCGAGCAGCCCGCGGCACCGCCGGAGATGGCACCCACGCCTCCACCGGTTTTCGAAGAACCGCCACGGGCAGCGGGGATACCGGCGCCGCCGGAGCAGGCTGTCGGCCTTCCACCCGCGGGACAGGGAGGATACGAGTTCCCGCCTTACGAGGCGCCTCCGTCACTGGACGGTCCGCCGCCCGAGTTCGACGAGATGACACCGATCCCGGACCATGGCGTCGCGGCACCGCCGCCGGCGGCAGGCCCGGTAGTACCTCCCGTTGCTGGAGTAGCGCCCGCTTCGCTTGTCGAGCCGATGGCGCCTCCGGCCTCCGAACCACCGCCATTCTTTGAGGAGGGCCCGCCGACCATGGCGCCGCCCGCCGCGGAGCCTACGGCACCGCCACAGTTCTTCGACGAGAGCCCGCCTGTCGCGCAGCCGCTCTCGACGGGGATACCGCCGCTGGCGCAACCGGCGCCGCCGGAGCAGGCTGTCGGCCCGCCGCCCGCGGGACAGGGAGGATACGAGTTCCCGCCTTACGAGGCGCCGCCGTCACTGGACGGTCCGCCGCCCGAGTTCGACGAGATGCCCCCGTTACCGGAACACGAGGCAGCCCCGCCGCCGCCGGCCGCGGAGCCGCCGCTGGCAGCGCAGCCACCGATGGGCGCAGTTCCGCCTGAGCCGCCGCCTCTCTACGAGGCGCCACCGGAAGCAGCTCCCCCCGGAGGAGAGCCTCCGGTCTTCGACGTCTCGGGGATGCCTGAAGAGGTCCGGCCTCAGGGCTCGCCCGACGACTTCAAGCTCCCGCCCGAGTACCAGGAGCTCATCGGCGAACCGAGGGACGGGCTTCCACCCGCTCACATGACGGAGCCGGCCGAGCCCGAAGGGCAGGCGCCGCCATGGCCATACGAGACCCCGCCGCTTGCGGAGCCGTCGGGCGAGCCGGGTGGACCACAGGCGCAATCAGCCGAGGAGGCCGGGCCCGTGGACTGGCCCTTCGACACGGTGCCCGCGACGGAGCAGGAGAGGTCGGCGACCGCGATGCCGGACGCCCCGGAGGACCACCCGGTGGCGGCGTGGGGTGAGCAGCCCGCTACCCCTCCGGAGAGTGACGTCGAAGTGAAGCCCCCATCCGACGACAACGTCGTGACTGTCGATGAGCAGGGCAAGCCGCCGGCCGGACAGGGCACCGGGGAGGTCAAATCTTTCTTCTTCGAGGACGACGTCGAGGAAAAGAAGAGTGACAAGAAGGACAACGACTCCTTCTGGGAATAGACCATCAGTGGACCAGATCACATGACGGCGTCGCGCGGCGCCACGAGGACGAGGAACAGGCTCTACTTCAGGGGTGCCGTCGTTGCCGCGCTTCTACTCGTGATAGCCTCGACCGCCTACGTCGTCTATAACCTCGACTTCAAGAAGAAGACCGTCGCCGCGGGCGTCAGGTTTGACCTCTCCAGCATTTTCTTCGAGCGCTCGACGCTGCCGCCGGACCCGGCCAACCCGTGTATCGTCGTCCAGTCGCAGATTGACGCGACAAGGACCGGCGACTACCAGGCCGCGTACGACCTGCTCGCCGCGCAGCTGAAGAAGACCACCTCTTTCGAGCAGTTCGTCGCGAACGCGAAGGACAACCAGCTGCTCATCAACCAGATATCCGGCTACGAATTTCCCGCCTACGCGATCAGCGGAAACTCGGCGTACGCGAGCGGTTTCATCTCGTACGCTTCAGGCGGCCGGAGCAAGGTCGAGGCGTACTTCGACAGGGAGAACGGCGCCTGGCACATATCCAGGCTCACGGTCGTCTATGACTGAAAGATCGCCCGCCGGCGACCCGGCGACATTGCGCGTCGCGGCCGGCTTCTGCCCCGGGGCCGAGGTCCCTCGTGAAGCTGACGTCGAGGTCGTGCCGCGGCAGATCGGCAGGCGACCTTCGGGCCGCTTCTTTGTCGCCAGCAGGTGCCCGCTGGGTAAGCCTCAGGTCATCCTGACCCTGCCGGGCATCGGGGAGGGCGCGACGCCGCCGCTTCTGTGGCTGTCCTGCCCCGAGCTCAACCGCCGGGTCGGCGGCCTCGAGAGCTCCGGCGCGGTAGGTCGCTACAGGGAGCGCCTGGAGCGCGAGCCGGCGGCCGGGGAGCGTTTCCTCGAGGAAGAGGAGTCGGTGTCCCGGGCGCACTCCGCTCTTGCACGCGAGATCGGCGGCGACGAGCTCGACAGTGCCCTCGGGCCGAGGGGCGCTGCGGGCGGAACGCCCGGGGCGGTAAAATGCCTTCACGCGCACCTTGCGTTCAGACTGGCGACGGGCGAAGGCACGCTGGGCGGGTGGTGCCTCCAGGATATTTGCGGCGGCGATTGGCAGGGTTGTGAGAGACCGCATGAAGTATGCATCGATTGACATAGGGACGAACTCCACCAGGCTCCTGGTCGTCGGGTGCGGCGATTCATCGACTGCCACCCTGAGCCGGATGATGAGGATAACGCGGCTCGGCGAAGGCGTGGACAAGAACAGGGAGCTGACCGGCACGGCGATGGAAAGGACTCTCGACGCGCTGCTGGAGTATCGGGAAGTCATAGACTCTAACTCTCCCGCGGCGACGCGGGCGGTCGCGACGAGCGCACTCCGCGACACAACAAACGGCTGGCAGTTTCTCGAGATGGCCGAGGAGGTCCTCGGTGTGAGGCCCGAGGTGATAAGCGGCGCGGAAGAGGCAGCCTTGAGTTATACAGGAGCGGTCTGCGACCTGGACGAGAGCCAGCGCGAACCGGCCGGCCTGCTGGTGTTCGATATCGGCGGGGGAAGCACCGAGGTGATGACGGCGTCCGGCGCACCGGCCCTGCCGATCGGAGACTGCGGCTGGCTCACCTCGCGGAGCATCGATGTCGGGTGTGTCCGGATGAGCGAGAGATTCCTCTCGGTGGACCCGCCGTCGCCGATCGCGCTCGGCAGGATGGAGTCTTTCCTCATCACGAAGCTCAAGCCGGCGATCAGGTACGTGGCGCCCGAAAGCGTCCAGAGGGCCGTCGGTCTGGCCGGGACGGTCACCACGCTTTCCGCGATGAAGCTGGGGCTCAAAGAGTACGACACGGACCGGATCCACCACTCGAGGCTGACCCGCTCCGACGTCGAGGACATGTTCAGGAAACTCGCCGCGGCGGGCCTCGAGGAGCGCAAAGAGATCATGGGAATCGAGCCCGGTCGCGCCGACGTGATAGTCGGTGGGGCAGCGGTCCTCCGAGCGATCATGGACATCGCCGGCATCGAAGAGCTGCTGGTGAGCGAGAAAGACATACTTGACGGCATCGTGCTGGACCTCGCCGCGCGCTCGGGAAGTGGTGGCCGGTGAGCCCGGTAGACAAGACTCCCGAAGAGGAGCCCGAGGAGAAGGCCTCCGACGAAGAGAGCGAGACGGAAACCCCGGGGGAAGAAGCAGTCGAGGAAGAGACCGCGGAAACGGAGACCTCCGAAGAAGACACCTCCGATGAAGGTGAATCCGACAAGAAAGAAGAGCCGGAGGAGGAGTCGAAGCCGAACCCGGCGAGCGCCGCAGTCGGCAAGCTGCTGCAGGCGGCGAGCTCCTCGAAGGCCCGGACGTTCATAGAAGAGCTCAAGAGCGAATCCGCCGACGAAAGGCTGGAGGCAGCGCAGGGGCTGGGCGAGCTGGCGGCGGCCTCGACATCAGCGATGCTGCGCTCCGCGAAAGAGAAGGTCAGCCCCTCTTCATACGGCAAGGCCGCGGACTTCCTGATGAAGCGACTGATCCCACGCGTCGAATACGCCGCCGTGAGGATACTGTCCCGCTACGCCGGCGGGCTGCCGCCGTCGATACTGAACGTCGGGGTCCAGGCCGTGAAGAGGGCGGCACGACCGGTGATGGACACCGCCGTGAACAGCGTGGTACCGAGCGTCTACGACCAGGCTGTCGACCTGACGCTGCGACTGAGGCTGCCCGCCGTCGGCCCGCTGGCCCACGCGCTCCGCGACGAGGACGAGAGGGTGCGCGAGGCCGCCGCTGACGCGCTGGGCAACATGCGAAGCGAGCTCGGAGTCGAGCCCCTGGCGAGAGCCCTCAAGAAAGACGAGTCGCCGGAAGTGAGGATCGCATCAGCGAAGTCCCTCGAGATTATCGGCGGAGAACTCGCCCACGAGGCGCTCGAACACGCCGCCGACCACGAGATCGACAAGGAAGTCCTGCGCACCGCCAAAGAAGCCCTCGCCCGCCTCGACGAGAAGATGCCGAACCCGGCAACCGAAGAAGAGGAAGAAAGCGGGCCGGAGGAATAGCTTCTCAAGTTATCGTCGACTCGAGTTATTCCCAAGGGCCTCCCGCATTCCAATTGCCGGCAAAGAGTCCGCCAGACAAGACTGCGCGCAATGGCGGCTCGAGGAATCCAGCCAGGTCATCAACAACGTCACTAAATATCATGTGCGTGTTAGTAATCGAACTCCTTTCGAGGAAAGCGCGCCACTGTAACTGCTTGGCATCATCGACGGCAATTTCTTTCAGGAACTCAACGGGATCGCCAGGTACTGACACGCGGCGTCAAAGGACGGCCTCCAGGTAAGGCCTGATGACCTTTTCCACCCGGCATATTCTTGCGTATTTGAGGAGAATGCCGGCATCAAACTTTTCGGAGCGCCGATACGTGCTGAGAGCCTCGAGTGCGACATCGAGTCCGATCTTGTTCCGGAACTTAAAGCAATCGGCGATAGTCTTTTCCACGTTATAAATCTTCGTCTCAATTCCGTCGATCGAATGTGTTTCTACACCTGCCCGAAAGGATTCGCCGGAGAACCGGAAAGTTCTGATCGGCGGGTGATCAAGGCGCGGCTCCGCCGAGTTTTTTTCCAGCGCCACGTAGACCATGTGCGGTATCTGCGTAGTAATTTCATGGAATGACAGCGAGGAGATGAGGCAGATCACACCCTTTGGTACCCTGAGCGCTACAGTGGCAAGGTCTGGGTTCGAGGTCGGGGGCATGTCGGCAAGCCTGTACCATCCCCGGCTTACGATAGTGATGACCCCGGCTTTTTCCATGGCATAGAAGGTGTTCGGCGACATCCCGGCCTCCACGGCCTGTTTGCGGGTCAGCACCCCTCCGTGCCGATTGAATATTTCTTTTGCGTTCTTGAATCTTTCTCGCTGCATGATATCGATACCCTTTTATATATAATTATAAACAAGTATGGAGATTTGGGTATCCTCTAAACATGAAGGACGCCCCAACCTTCTATGTTAAAGGGTCATCGGCTTTCCCAGATCATTTCTGGTTGCTTAACAAGGAACTGTCCGTAAGTCGCAGCGGCACTTTCAATCAGCGACTTGATCTTTTTCGATGGAGCCTTGAACAAAAGCGCTTCAATAATCACGCGGTCTTCCCTGACCGCTTGTTTCCATATCCCGATAACCTGGCTGTTCAACACGATGACCGGTCTGAAGACCCCGTTACTCGATATGGCCTTCTTCTGGTCCGCCGACGAGATGGACGGACTTCTGTCGCTGTAACCGATGATGTACTCGTCATACGCCGGCAGCAGATGGCATGAATCTCCAGCGATGTCCGATGAGGTGAGTGATTTCGCAATCCAGTATGACTGGGAACCCGCTTCCTCCCGAACGACGCCGTGGCCGGTTTGCTCGAGTGCCTTTCTGGCATCGCCTGCTGACAGGCCGGACCACCAGGTGAAATCCTTCAGCGTGGCCGGCCCGCGGCTTGAGATATATCTCTTCGCGAGCTCCGCCAGCGCGGAATCTCTACTGATCGATTTCTTCCGCGGGACTCTTTCTGACGTGAGTGCGTGAGTCTGCCTCTTTCCTTTGAGTGGACCGCTGCAAATCACGCCGTCCAGTTCGGCACGACCCAGGAGATGGTAGATCCTGTTGTCTTCGTTCTTGAAGCCGGCGTCTGTAAGCAATGGGAGCAATTCATCCCGGGTCATATAAGAACCGCCCTTCAATGCCGTTTCAATAACGGCGTTGCTCTTTGCGACGGCAGCGTCGGTGAGCCCCAATCCATCGTCCCTGGACTTCATCGCGGCTTTGATCTGCGGCGCAGTCAATTCATGCAGCCAGTAAAAATCGTCTGCCGAAACGAAGTGCCAGGTCGGTCGCATAAGGTGTGCCCTCAGGATCTTCGCCTTGATGAAGGCATCTTCGATCGACCTGTCGGTCGACCCCGGCAGGCGCACGCCGATCGCCCACTTCGCCATGGCGAAATCCTGCGCCTGCATCGCGACCATCCAGCCGACGACGGCTTTGACGGAGTTGAACTTCGCGCCTTCGACCTGCTGGCTCTTCAGCCTTAGGTTCGATATTTCAGATGGGTTCACTGTTCTGCACCCTGTCCTACCCCTCCAACGACATGTTAATCACCTGGAGAGAAAAGCTTAGGTGTCTTCATCACCATTGTGCACGCCGTCCGTTGGGACTACTACGGGCGTATGGCTTCCCGTCGTCGAGAACCAGTGCGCACCGTCATCAGCGAAATCGGGCTCTTCCTCGATCTTGTGAGGATGTTCTGGCAAAGGAGGATTTCTGGCGAACCTGTAACCGAAATATAGCAGGAATAAAAACGATCCCAAGTAGCCGGCAACAAATAGTAACGCGGTAAGCACCCATTGCCAGGTCTTAAGCCCAAGAAAAAAGCCGAACCTCAATGTCGCGTAAAGTGGGATGAACACGATGATTATCAGAAGGAACCACCAATCCCACAACTGTGTCGTGAGGAGAAAGAGTCCGATAGCTAATATCGGGAGAACGCCAAGCACGCAATACAGGACCAGTTCCCGGGCGAATCTGTCGCGTCGAAGTATTTCCCGATGGGACATTGTTTCATTCATCCAAAGTACCTTCCGGACCAAGACCGAAAAGGTCGATGACTTCCATTGATGGACAAGAACCTTCGACGTGCAATACCAACGATCGTCATGCACTGCCCCCGGTTGCCTTGGAGTGTTGCATCATCATAACCACGAAGGGAGCCTGTTTGCACTGGTTCAATTAGCGATGGGTAGCGAAGGTTGAATTCGAATCTGCCGCTAACGCTCATCATAACGACTATCATGCAACCCCGGTCTCTCGCATTCGCTTGCGCGAACGCCATTTCGCATCGTGCAAAAGGGGTCAAACCTAAAAACTTGCATAACAGGTTGTCTTGCTGTCAGCGAGCGATGCAAGTTTTTAGGTTTGACCCCTTTTGCACGATTGCTCATTCAAGAGACGGAAATCAAGGTTTCAGGCAGTCTGTCCGACCGGGGTGAGAGATTCACCTCTTAGCCCTGCAATCTAGACCGGGTCCGAGCTCGCAAGGAGTGACAAAGAAGTAATAGAAACGAAGACCATCAGATAAACGTTGTCAGTGAGATCGACTCTGCGGCTCCGCCCCGGGGAAATATACGACTATTCGCCTGAAGGGCGAATGTCGTGGTGGCGAAGGTGGGATTCGAACCCACACGCCCGAAGGCACTTGATTTTAAGTCAAGCATGTCTACCAGTTCCATCACTTCGCCACGCGAGTTTATGTTCTTACCTGCCCTGCTTTTAGTCAAGCATCGGCGGGGCCGGGGTGCTCTGCCTTTCCCCCGGGCAGTGCGACGGCGACCAGCACAAGCAGAGGTACGAGCAGGATCGAGTAGACCATGATGGCGGCGAGAAGCCCCTTCCAGCCGTAGACGGCGCCGCCGACGAGGGGGCCGATGGCGTAGCCGAGGCTCCAGAAGAAATTGACCATCCCGAACGCAGTCCCGTATCCGGCAGTATCCCCGAGGGTATCGGTTATCAGCGGAAGCACTGGCGTCTCGAACATCACAAGGGTGGCGCCGAGGGCCGCCATCACGATGAATATCGCGACGACGTTCTTGAAGATTGCCAGGAACGGCATCAGCACCGCGGTTAGGGCCAGGCCGGCCATGATGGGTGGCTTGCGGCCGACCCGGTCGGAGAGCCTGCCGGCCAGCGGGCTCGTGACGGCATAGGCGAGCATCATCACCCCGAAGAGCACACCGATGTCGGAGGCGCTCATCTTGAAGTTCTTCTTCAGATATATGGGGAGGATGGGCTCGAGGAGCCCGAGCCCGACCGTGGTGACGAGCGTAATGATGCAGGCGAGCGCCACGGTCCGCTTCTTCAGCATCGGAACGAGCAGGCGCAGCATGCTGCTCTCCTGTTTCACCAGGTGATGGTCCTCCTGTAGAAACAGCGCGAGCACCCCCCCGACGAGACATGCGCCGGCGATCGCGTAGAAGGGCGCGCGGTACCCGAAGGCGTCCGCAAGAAAGCCGCCGACCAGCGGGCCGGCGATGCCGCCGACGGCCATGCCAGAGATCAGAAAGCCCATCTTCGAGCCCATCTCGCTCTCCTCGAAACGGTCGCCGACCAGCGCGAGCGCGGCGCTCCAGGTGGCGGCCGCCGTGAGTCCGTCGAGCACCCTGGCGAGGAGGAGCATCCAGTACGCGTTCGAGACCGCATAGAAGACGAAAGAGCCGGCCATCGCGAACATGCCGAAGAGGATGAAAGGCTTGCGCCCGTAGCGGTCCGCAAGCATGCCGAACGGGATCGCGCCCAGCAGCAGCGCGATCGCGTACGAGGCGAAGAGGACACCGAGCTTGAAGTCGCTGACGCCCAGCGTCTTTGCGTAGAGCGGCAGGACCGGGACGACAACGCCGTAGCCGAGTGAGTCGATGAAGATGACGAACGTTACGAAGGCGAGCAACGGCGTGCCCGTCGTTATCATGTGTTTTCTTCGTCCGGCCTTGTCCGGCAAAAGAAATCCCCTTTAATTACTGCCCGGGCAAGAATAAAAGAGTAGCACAGCGAACTATTTCATTGATAACTGTTCCGGCCCACTGACGCAGGAGGCTCCAGATGGCGGGAGGCATGCCGACCGGAAGCGATAATGGCTTCGTCATGAGCGTCCTCAGGAACTGGTGGGCTGTGCTCGTACGCGGGCTTGCCGCGATCGCGTTCGGCATCATCGCGCTGGTGTGGCCGCACATCACCATCACCGCGCTCCTCATCATCTTCGGCGTGTACGTCATCATCGTAGGCGTCTTCTCGCTGGTCTCGTCGGTCGTCCTCGCGCGTGAAGGCAGGCGCTGGAAGGGCGCCGTGATAAGGGGAGTCCTGGAAATCGCGATAGGCGTGGTGGTCTTCGCATGGCCGCACGCGACGGCTGTGGTGCTGCTCTTCATAATAGCGATATGGGCGCTGGGGACCGGGATAATCGAGCTCGTCGCCGCGGGACTGCTGGTCTGGTTCCCGGTCATCAGGTGGATTCTCGCGATCGGTGGAGTGATCAGCATCGTCTTCGCCATCGTCGCCTTCGCGTCTCCCTCGACTGGGGCGGTGGCCCTCTCCTGGCTGATCGGGCTATACGCGCTCTTCTTCGGGGTGAGCCTGGTCCTTGTCGCGATCTGGATGAAGCGGTTCGCAAAGCGCCTCGAGACCGAACGCGGAAAGGCGAGACCGATCGAGGTCGAGGCAGAAGAAGTCCGGCCGGTCAAAGAAGTACGGCAGATAGATGAAGGCCGGCCCAAAGAAGAAGGGCGGCCCGAAGACCGCCCTGACAAGTAGTCTCTGTTCTTCCTAGATCTTCTCGATGATGACCGTTCCGCCCTGGCCGCCACCGCCGCACAGCGTCGCCGCGCCGTACTTGCCACCCTTCTCGTGAAGGATGCGGGCGAGCGTGCCGGTGAGCCTCGGGCCTGACGCCGCCAGCGGGTGGCCTATCGCGACCGCGCCGCCGTGGACGTTCACATGCTCCGGGTCCAGCCCCATCTTCTCTATCGCGTAGAGCGCCACGATCGAGAACGCCTCGTTGATCTCCCAGTAGTCGATCTCGGAAGCCTTCATGCCTATCGCGTTGAGCGCCTTCTCGCTCGCGGGCACCGGGCCCGCGCCCATGATGCTCGGGTCCACGCCGGCCCATCCCATCGAGATGACCTTCGCCAGCGGCTTGAGCCCGAGGGACTTCGCCTTCTCGGCACTCATCAGCACGACCGACGAGCAGCCCGCGTTCAGCGGCGAGGAGTTGCCGGCGGTGATCGAGCCGTCAGGCTTGAAGGCCGGCTTCAGAGAGGACAGGCCCTCCATGGTGGTGTCGCCACGGATTGAGAGGTCGCTCTCGACGTGCATGATGGAGCCATCTTCCTGCTCCGCGTCGACCGGCAGGATCTCGTCCTTGAAGTAGCCGTCCGCGACCGCTGCGGCCGCCCTCTGGTGGCTCCACAGCGACCACTCGTCCATCGTCTCGCGGCTGATCTTGTTCTGCGAGAAGAGCTTCTCGGCCGTGAGGCCCATCGACAGCGCGGTCTGCAGCTCGTACTTCTTAAGCGACTCGTCGCTCCAGAAGCGAGGGCTGACCATCATCAGGTCGGGGTTGAAGCGCGCGTCGAGCGGCACGTGCGTCATGTGCTCCATGCCGTTCGCGAAACATATTTCCGAGTAGCCGAGCATGATCTCCATCGCGCACTGGTGCAGCGCGCTCATGCCGGAGATGCAGACTCTGTCGATGCCCTGCGCGGGGACCGAGAAGGGGAGCTCCGCGAGCATAACGATGGTGCGGCCGCCCATGAGGAAGTTCTCGCGCATCTGCAGCGAGCAACCGGTGATGATGTCGCCGATCTCTTCTGGGTCGATCTTGTTCCTCTTGATGAGCTCCTTGATCAGGTTCGCGAGCTGCTCGTCCACCCTGATCTTGTTGTACGCGTCCCTCTCGGGCTGCGCCGGACGGGAGCGCGAGAATGGGATCCTCAACATGTCCACTATCACAGCGTCTGCCATGGTTACCTCCTTGTAAGCGGTGGCTCATTTAACGCGGGATTATTCTATGGATGCTTGCTGCCCCGCGCAACACCGCCCACTTTCTACTTAACAAAACCCCCTAACGTAAAAAAGGCAAAAAGGGGTCTGACCCTTTTGGCAAATAAAGTTGAATTGGGGTCAGACCCCTTCAGGGCTTGAATTGGTAATAAATGAAGCATATGAGCACAAAAACTGGCAATCGGTCTGACCCTTTCGGCAAATAAATTCAAAGAGGGGTCAGACCCCATTTTGACGTTTTGAATTTTTAGGTTAGTTCTGTTCGCCGGTGGGCTTACGGCAGATGTGCAGGTCCTCGCGCGCGTCGATGCCGTAGCGCTTCCGGTCCGCCTCGTTGAAGGCGCCGGCGTACTGTACCACTTCGACCTGGAAGCCCGCCTTCGCAAGCAGCTCGGGGTAGTCCTTGCCGTAGCCGCGCACGTGGTCGTCGAACTTCAGTATCCGCTCGGCCTCGGCCTCGGAGAGCTCCGAGCGCTGAACGGTCTTCTTGATGAGGATCGGCACCTGGATGACGCCCCACCCCCCGGGCTTCATCACCCTGTACAGCTCGCGCGCCGCCGCCAGGTCGTCGTCGATGTGCTCGAGGACGTGGTAGCAGGTCAGGAAGTCGAACAGGTCGCTCTCCAGCTCTAGAGCAGTGAGGTCCATGTGCTCCATCGCCAGGTCCGACTGCAGGTCGATAGACAGGTAGTCGACCATCGGGAAGCGCCGGCAGAACTCCTGGAACGCGTACGTCGGCGCCACGTCCAGCATCCTTATCGGCTGCGTGCCGAAGTCGGTCTCCTCGACCAGGAACCTGCACAGCAGGCGGTACCGCTCCATGGAAAGGCAGTTCGGGCACAGCGCGGTCATGTACGGAGACCAGAGGAAGAGCGAGAAGGAGCGGCCGCAGCACGAGCACTCGACCTTGTGGCCGCGATAGATGATGCTCCGCAGCCTGCCGCACGCGTCTTTCACCGGATATTTCGGCGGCCCATTGCCGTCAGGAACGCTTATCCTGGGCCTCTTTATCGGGTTCAGCATCGAAAGTCCTCTCTGTCGCAAACGACACAGATGCTATCAGCAACGACCCCCGTCCGCCACCCGGCGCGAGAGGTGTAGTCGATCGGCACACTTTTACGTCTAAGAAGTAGAGGTAACAAAAAGCCAGGGAGGTCCGGCCGACCGGCCCCCGGCAATAACGGCTTTTTTACCTGGCGCGAAGACCGGCTTAACAGTCGGTGGCGATAAGAGAGTGAGTCACGAGATCGAGGACCGGGAGGTGAGTGGCTATGCGGAAGAGGCACAACGGGCACGCGGCCGTCATGGAGAAAAGGTACGGCACCGACGTCGCGCTGCTGGTCGAGGAGATCAGGAGCGAGATATGCGACCGGGCATGGCCGGCACGACCCGACGTGAGGCTCGTGACGGATGTTCCCTGGGTCGACCTCGAGTCCTCCGACCTGAAGGACCTCCTGACGGACCTGGCTTACGCCGCCATCGGGGACGCGCAGGCGATTGGCTCGAGGGCTCTCATATCCGGCAGGGACGACGGCAGGACCGTCATCTTCTCGGTGACGGCGGGCCGCGATCGCGCCTTCAACAACGGCTACGACCTTGGCAAGGCCAGGGGGATCGTGGCGAGGAACCACGGGCGCCTGTGGTCTGACCAGTCCGGCACGGTCGCGTTCGCCAGCTTCCAGAAGCACGGCCGTTCCTGACAACCGTTCAAATTCCCATACGTTTCGACCCCTGGCCGACAGGGGATGATACTTCGTTGTTGAATCAGTACTGCGGGCTGCTTCCAGGGGGCAGCGCTTCCCGCTGATCGGGAGCGCCTGCAGGCTACCCGTTATCGGCTGCGGCCTCCTGCGATCGCGGCCGGGCCATAAAGCTTGTTACTGATTCGAGGAGTTATTCATGACACCCGCGAAAACGCTCTTTTCGGGAAAGAACATCAACGTCGCGTTCGTCGGCAACTACGTGCCGAGGCAGTGCGGCATCGCCACTTTCACGACCGACCTCGCGACGTGGGTCACGAACACGCTGGGCAAGGGATCGGACGTCTTTGTCGTCGCGATTAACGACAGGCCGGAGGGGTACGACTACCCGCCCATGGTCAGGTTCGAGGTCCGCGCCGACGACGACAAGGACTACATCAAGGCCGCCGACTTCATCAACCACTCCAACGTCGACGTCGTCTGCCTGCAGCATGAGTTCGGCATCTTCGGCGGGAAGTTCGGGATCAAGATCACCGGGCTGCTCAAGGAGCTGCGCAAGCCGATCGTGACCACCGTCCACACGGTGATGCCCGACCCGTCTCCCACGCGCAAACGGGCCATGGTACAGGTCGCGGAGCAGTCGGACGCGCTCATCGTGATGAGCCACAAGTCCATCGATTTCCTCGAGGAGTACTACGGGGTGCCGCGGGAAAAGGTGTTCACGATCCACCACGGGGTGCCGGACAGGCCGTTCACCTACCCCGACGAACACAAGGCCAGGTGGGGCCTCGAGGGACACACCGTCATCCTGAACTTCGGGCTCCTTTCCGAGCGCAAGGGCATCGAGTACATGATCGAGGCCCTGCCCGACATAGTCGCGTCGTTCCCCGACACCATCTTCGTGGTGCTCGGTGCGACACACCCGCCCAACAAGAGGCTCGAGGGCGAGAAGTACCGCGAATACCTCAAGAAGCGCGCCTCGGACCTGGGCGTCACCGACAACGTGATGTTCTACGACGCGTTCGTAACGCTGGAGGAGCTGACAGATTTCATCGCGGCATGCGACATCTACGTCACGCCGTACCTCGACAAGAACCAGATAGTGAGCGGTACGCTCGCCTACGCGATCGGGCTGGGGAAGCCGGTTGTGTCCACTCCTTATTACTACGCGGAGGAGCTCCTCGGCGACGGCCGCGGCGTCCTCGCCGAGTTCAAAGATTCGAAGAGTATGGCGGACGGCGTGCTCTCGCTGCTCCAGGACCCCGAGCGCATGAAAGAGATGAGGGAGAAGGCGTACGCCTTCGGCCGCAAGATGATATGGAGAGAGGTCTCGCGCGAGTACGTGAAGCTGTTCGGAGGAGTCCTCGCCGGGAGGGAGCTCGCGCCGGCGGTCGTGATGGCGCCGAAGCTGGCCGCCACATACGAGCTGCCGCGGCCGAAGATCGACTACGTGAAGAGACTGACGGATGCGCACGGGATCGTACACGGTTCGCAGTACGATATCCCCGACCGCGCGAGCGGGTACACGACCGGCGACAACGCGATGGCGCTGGCCACCGCCGTGCTGTTCCACATGCAGGGGGACCGCTCGTCCTCCCTCGAGCTGGCGCGCACCTACCTGGGTTTTCTGCGATACATGCAGCTACCCGACGGCAAGTTCCACGAGTTCCTTCGCTATGACATGGTCTTCGCGGACCAGGCAGGCGGCGAGGAGTGCCAGGGCCAGGCGCTGGCCGGCCTCGGCATCACCCTGGCTCTCGAGTCGGACGAGGGGCTGGCGTCCTTCGCCAAGAACATGTTCGACGAGGCCCTGCGCGCGATGGAGCTCACCGAGCCGAGGGCGATGGCCAACGCGCTCCTGGGCTGTTACCACTACATCACCAGGTTCCCGGGAGCGACACTGGTGATGAACTTCCTGGAGCGCATGGCCCAGAACCTGTACGACGCATACGGCCGGTCGTCGTCCGAAGAGTGGCGCTGGTACGAGGACACGCTCTATGCGGGCAACGGCCTGCTCCCGCGCGCGATGCTCCTCGCGTACCGCGCGACGCGCGATGAGAGGTACAGGGAGGCAGGGCTGGACACGCTGAGATTCCTGACCGACCTTAGCATGGGCGACAAGATGTTCGACCTCGTGGGCGACATGGGCTGGTACTCTCGCGGCGGGGCGAAGGCCCGGTTCTCGCAGCTCCCGCTCGAGGCCGCATCACTTGCGGAGGTCTACCTGGACGCGTACGTGATCGAGAGGGACGTGAGGTTCCTTGACCTCGCCCGCATGTCGCTCGACTGGTTCTTCGGGCGTAACGTCCACGGCAAGCCGCTCTACGACTTGAAGTCGGGGAGCTGCGCGGACTCGATCCGCCCCCACGACATCGACAACAACAGGAGCGCCGAGGCCACGCTCAGCTTCCTTCTCGCACTGCTCAGGATGACTACAGCGCTCAAGACCCCGACGCGGCCGGCCAGGGTCGACGAGGAAGTCTTTGTCGGCCACGGCAGCCGCCAGGTGCCGGCCGCGCCGTATTGAGCCGCGAATTTATTCGCGGTCAGCCGACGCGGTTGAAACCGCGTCTCAATACTTGCGACGCGATGCAAAGACTTCTGATACCATCGAGAAGAGGAGCGAAAAAGCGGCGCGGATGAAGGGATGCGGCCAGTGGCACTGCCGGGAGAGAAGCACTCCAGGTCGAGCGGGCAGTTCAGCGAAGACGGGCTCGAGTACCTCGTCACCAACCCGCGCCTGACCTATCCGTATATCAACTACCTCACGAACGGAAGGTACTGTTCGTTCATCACGCACACCGGCGGCGGCTACTCGTTCTGGAAGCAGCCCCCGGCCTACGGCATCAACCTCTGGGCGCCGGCGCTCGACAACAGGCCCGGGCGGTTCGTCTACATCAAGGACGAGGACGGGACGATCTGGACCCCGAACTGGCTGCCCTGCCGGACCGAGCTCGACTCCTGGCTTTGCAGGATCGGCCTCGGCTACCAGAGGCTCGAGGCGCGCAAGGGCGACATAACAGCGTGGCTCTCCTACCTGGTGCCGCTGGACGCCGACCTCGAGTACTGGATCCTGAAGATAACCAATGAGTCCGACAAGCCGAAGCGCATCGAGGCGTATCCCTACATCGATCTGCTCCTCGGCCAGCACATGCCCAACATCATCTCCTACTACTCGAACATCCTGTTCAACAGGGTCTATAAGCAAGGCAAGCTGCTGGTCGCCGAGAAGACCTACTGGAACCGCGAGGCCTACAAGCCGAACCAGGCCTGGCCGCTCAAGGTCTTCTTCTCCAGCACGCGGGAGCCGGACGGGTACGAGACGATGCTGCAGCCTTTCCTCGGGCCCTCGGGGAGCAAGGGCAGGCCGGACGGCGTAACGACCGGCATCATGTCGAACCGGGACAACGACGGGCGCTCCGCCGTCTTCGCCCACAAGTACGTGATAGACCTGGAGCCGGGCCAGCAGGAGCGGATCATCATGGCGATGGGGGTCGCCGAGTCCGACGAGGAGTTCGAGCAGATCGATCACCACCTGAACCCGGAGGTGTACGAGCAGAGGTTCGAGGCCTGCAACCGTTACTGGATGGACATAGCCTCGGGCGACGTCGCGATCACCCCCGAGCACCGGATAAACCATTTCCTGAACATATGGAACAAGTACCAGTCGAGGATCTGCTTCTGGTGGTACCGCTCGGACGGCTCGTATTTCATCTGCAGCGGCAACGAGACCTGGGGCTACCGCGACTCGGCGCAGTGCATCCTCGGCGCGTTGCCGGCCTTCTGCGACGACGCGTGGGAACGCATCGTGTTCCACATCGGGCTGGTGCACTCCGACGGCAGCGTCGACCAGGGTTACATACGGGACCTGGGCAAGCAGTCCGGCATTCCCGGCAATATCGACGTGGCGATGTGGCTGCCGATCAGCATCTTCTACTACCTCAAGGAGACCGGCAACATCGACCGGCTGGAGAAGCTGGTGATGACCTACGACGGCATACAGATGAGCCTGGCGGAGATGATCTACCGCATAATCGAGAACGTCTGGAGCAGGCGCAGCGAGCGAAACCTGGTTCTTATGGAGAAGGGCGACTGGAACGACGCGATCAACTACGCAGGGCGGGACGGACGGGGCGAGTCGACCATGGCGAGCCAGCAGCTGCTCTACCTCTGCAACGAGTACCTGGCGTTCTCGGAGCTGGTCCCCGGCCTCTCCGGCGTCAAGAGCGTGAAGAACACCGCGAAGCTCCTCAGGGACGCGCTGGAGGAGCACTGCTGGGACGGCGAGTGGTACATTCGCGGGACGAACGACGAGGGCGCGGTACTCGGAGGCAAGGGAGCATCCGTCGCGGAGATATTCCTCAACTCCCAGAGCTGGGCGGTGATTGCGGGGCTGGACGAGGAGCGGACGCGCATCGCAATGACTTCGGCGCGCAATCGGCTGCTCACCGACAAGGGCGCGGTCCTCTTCCTTCCGGGCTGGAAGGAGCCCGACCCCACGATCGGGATCATCACCCGCTTCGCGATCGGGACCAAGGAGAACGCCGCGATCTTCCTGCACGCGACGGCCTGGGCGACGATGGCTTGGGCGATGCTCGGCATGGGAAGCGAGGCCGCAAGGTCTTACCGGTCCGTGCTGCCGAACGTGCGCTCGCACAACGACGGGGATTCCTACCAGTCGGAGCCGTACGTGTATGCCGAGTACGTGATCGGGCCCGAATCAGAGTACTTCGGCGAAGGCTCCCACTCGTGGTTCACGGGTGGCGCCCCCTGGCAATGGCACGTCTTCTGGGGCTGGATACTGGGCTTGAGGCCCGCATATGACGGGCTGATCATCGATCCGTGCCTGCCCGAGGAGTGGACCGCCGTGAGCGCCAGGCGGCGTTTCCGGGGTGACACCTACGAAGTCGAGATAGATAAGCCGAAGGGAATCAACAAGGGCGTAAGGAAGATAACCGTGGACGGCGAGGAGATCGAGGGCAACCTCGTCAGGCCGTTCGGGGACGGCTCTTCTCACACGATACTGGTGGAGATGGGCGAGTAGCGAGTGGCCCGGCACCGCCGGGCGAAGACGGACTGGAGGTCCGATGGCTGAAGACGATCACGGCTACGGCGGCGAGGAAGACAAGAAGCTCCTGCCGAGCACCGAAGAGGCTTTCGGCGGGAAGCGCCTGCCACACAAGTTCTGCCCTTACTGCGGCCACAGGAACGAGGCAGGCGCGGAGAGGTGCGAGAACTGCGGGAAGGACATCTCCTGGATGCGCGTGCCCGAGCCGTCGAACAAGATCGAGAACCCTCCGCTCAAGCCGAAGGCGGCGCCGAAGACCTTCAGCAGGAAGGCGATAGTCATCCTCCTCATAATCATCGCTCTGGTGATAGTCGGGATCGCTATCCTCATCACGCTGAGCACGAAGAAGTCGGGAAGCAGCGCGCCGGGCGGCTCGGTGGTGAAGGTTGTCTGCGAGGCGGCCTTGCCCTCAGCCCTCCAGCCGGCACTTCGCGAGGCCGATACACTCGCGGCCGAACCTCCAGCCGCTGCGGGCGTTGTAGTAGAGCCAGGCTTCGTCGCCGACCCTCTTCACGTCGAGCTGATATACGAGGGCCCGCTTCCAGCCGTCACCTGACGGCCGGACGACCGGCTCGTCGTATACCTTCTCCCAGGAGACCCCGTCCTCGGATGACAGCAGCAGTATCGCCGAGCGGGTGCGGCCGTCGTCGTCCGTGTACATCCCGTTGTTGAACCCGTAATAATATGGCCGGCCCTCGCACCTGACGACCTTGATAGCCCCGGCGCCCTTGTTTCTGTACCTTTCATCGGGAGAAGGGCTGATGATCGGATCGCTCCTCTTCTCGTAGGGCCCGTCTATCGAGCCCGAAGTGGCCAGGCCTATGTGGCGCGGCTCGCAGAAGCCGAGGTCGGTGAAGAAGACGACCGCCGCGGAGTAGTAGAGCATGTACTCCGAGTCCCCTCTGACCAGGCAAGGGTTGCCGTTGTTGCGGCTGATGCTGCCCTCCCAGGGCAGCGCGGGCTCGAGGAGCGTCACGGGCTCACTCCAGCTCTCGAGATCGCGGGAAGTCCTCATCGCGACGTGCGACCGGAACTGCGGCACTGTGAATAGCTCGTAGAGGAGGAAATAGGTCCCGTCCTCGATGTATACGTTGGCGCGCCAGCCGGGGAACAACTTGCTCCTGCGATGCCAGTTCAGTCCGTCGTAGCTGGTGAAGTGGTGGATGCCCCTCAAGGTGTTAGCGAAAAGGTGCCAGTTGCCGTCCGGGCTGTCCTGTGGCCGTACCGTGGCGGGATCGCCGAGCAGGAACTCCGGGCGCGGCGGCTCGATCAACGGGTTGTGGGAATCATCTTCCCAGTTCTTCAGGAATTCGCCGTCGCCTGCTTTCATATGACCTTTCAAAGTGCCAGCGGCGCGAAGCCGACGACGTCGTGACCGCCGGTCCACTGCCCGTTGAAGCTGAAGTACATAGGGCGCTCTACAAGTATAGGCCCGCTCGAGGCCACCCGGGTCGAGTGGGCCAGGTTGATACCCAGGTCGTCGTTGACCTTGATCGTGTAGCGGGAGTTCGCCGGGACCTGGTGGCCGACCGACTTGGTCTCGCCGGTCGTGAGGTAGTAGTACACCATGATGTTGACGGAAGAGGAGGCCGGGTTCTCGACACACAGCCACTCCTCGAATCCCTTTCCCGTGTAGCCTTCGGCGAACTGGAAGTCGCTCGCCGGCTCGCTCGCCAGGACGTCGTGCCCTCCGTCCCAGGCGGTGTGATACATGAAGTACATCGGGCGCTCCGCGATGAAATCGGACGAGGACTCGAGGTATATCGAGACGTCCTTGTCCGGCCCGACCTCCTTGTTCACCGAGACGGTCAGCCTCTGCCTGGCGGGCACCGAATAGGTGACGGCGAAGTTGTCACCCTGCCCGGCACCGAGCAGGTAGGTGGCCACGACGTCGATCGCCGAGTCACCTGGGTTCTGAAGGCAGAGCCACTCCTCGAAGCCGCTCCTCGTCGTGCCCTCGGCGAGGGAGCACTGGCGAAGGGGTGCCGTCGCCCCGACCACGTCGTGCCCGCCGTTCCAGGCGTGGTTGCCCAGGCCCGAATAGGTGAAGTACATCGGCCTCTCGACGACCACGGGCGCGTCAGACTCGACCAGCAGGCTGATGTTGAACCCGACGCCGACGTGCGTCGCCGGCTTGAAGGTCGCCCGCGAGGTCGCTCCGACCCTCTCGTGGAAGACCGATTCGCCCCTTCCCTCGACCATATAGCGGAAGGTCAGGTTGGCCGCCGCGGCCCCCGGGTTCTGCACGGTCACGTACTCGTCGAAGCCGGGCAGTGTGGTGCCTTCCGCGAAATACCAGCGAGTGTTCGGGGCGGCCGCCCCGACGACGTCGCTCCCGCCGGACCACTTGCCCTGGTAGTTGAAGTACATCGGCCTCTCGGCGACCACCCCCCGGGCCGTGGAGAAGATGCGCATGCTGACCTCTTTGCCGTATCCGGCCAGCGCGTTGATGTCCACGGTCGAGCGACTGGATGCTTTGACCGCGTAATACTGGGTCTTGTTCGTGCCGTCGGCGAACATCATCTGGACCCAGACGTCCGCGTCAGCGCTCGAGGTGTTCGCGATGCAGGCGTACTCCTGGAAGCCGGACCCGGTGTAGCCTTCGGCGAAATAGAAGTCCGACCGGATGTCCTCTTGCGGCGGCATCGGCGGGTTCGGGCCCGGCGGGGTGTAACCGCTCGCGAAGCGGTTGTAGGCCACGTTTATCAGCGGCACCAGCTCGGCCGTGGCCTTCTGGTTTCCGGCCGCGGTGGGGTGACTGTCACCGACCGGGTACGCGCATATGTTACCGCCGCCGTCGGTCTTGTGCTGGACGGTGCCGTCCTTCCAGCGGTGGTGGTTGCCTGTCTCCCACCCGATGTCGTTCGTGTCGGCGTCGCCGCCGTTGCTGGTCAACACGTTGTAAAAGTCGATCACGAAGACGTTGTTGTAGGGATAGGAGGCAAGCCAGTCGTTCGTAAGCCAGTTGTTGAACGCCCTCGCGTTGTTCGCGTAGGTCCCGTCTATGAGCGGCGGCGCGGTCACCGCGATGAACAGCTTGTCCTGGCGCGTCTCAAAATAGGACAGCAGATCGTTGTAGATACCCTTGGCGTTTGCAACCGTGTTTTCAGGGTTTCCTTCACTTACTCCCCTGAGCGGGTTCGAATCGATTGACGGAACCGGGTCCGACGGGCTCCTCAAGGCGGAGTTCGGGAAACAGGACTTGAACATCACGATAGTGTTCTCCCCGCCTGGGTCGCCATCCATCCTCGAGTACGAACAGTTCAGCCCGCTCTCGGGATACAGTTCCGAAAGGTAAGTGCTGTTGCTGGGCCCCCTGAACCACTGCCACCAGTTCCCGATGTCGGTATGGCTGCCAATGCTATCCGTCCCCCAACCGTAATTTGTGTCGCTGACAAAGTAGTTGTTGTCTCGAAGCGCGATCCCCAGATCGCCGTTGCCATCGGCTAGCCATGCCTCACCTGTCGAATGATGGACGAACACCAGCTTCACGGGCGTCGTCGGCGCGGCAGGGTTGTCAGCGGAGACGCTCCTCGCCGTCGCCTTGCACGGGACGCAGATGCCGGGAACAACGACCACGCACAGCAGCAGCCCCATGACCGGTGCCATTACTTTGAAGAACCGTGACATTTTCATCAGAACCCCTTTCGGGTACTTGTCGTCGATTGTGTTATCGGAATGCAGCTCGTTTTGTTGAAGCGGCGCACCTTGATATCCGTCAAACAACCAGACGACGCAGGCCGGTATAATCTAACCCTCTAAAGGGAGGAAACATGGAACAGCAGGAGAGAAAGCGGAAGCTGAAGCGGCCGACGATCGTAGTGGTCACCCTGATCGCGGTGCTGGTCCTGGTGCTCGCGGCCGGTGTCACCGTTGCGGTTGCGGGCGGTTCCTGCCCGAAGGGCGGTGCGGCCTGCTCGACGAATGCGGCGTGCGGGGTAAAGTGCGAGACCGGCGCGAAGGCCTGTCCGGCCGGCGGCAACTGCGCAACCGGCGCGGATTGCCCGATGACCAGGGGCGGTGCCGGTTGCCCGATGACGCAGGACGGGGCCAACTGCTCGATGACCCAGGGCGGCACTGGTTGTCCGATGATGGACGGAGCGGCGAACTAAGAAGCTCGATCATGGCGACAGCCTGATAACAAGACCAGGTTGAAGGGCGGCCACACGGCCGCCCTTTTTATACACATTTACCAAAATGCAAGAAAAGTGCCAGGCACCAAATTTGCATTTTGGGAGAGGCAGGCGCAGGGTTCGACTGGAGTGCCGTGAAATCGGATTGAGGGAGGCTCCGTCGCCTCCGGTCAAATGCCGCGACCCGCGGAGTGGCGAACCGGGATTTAAGACCTGTCGCGGCGGCCTCCCTTCCATTTACAGGCTGCTTCAAGGCCCGAAATACCGTATTTTCGGCCATCCGGCGAATCGCGAGCCCCGAATCCCCGAACAAAAACGGAAAGAAGAGTTTGACCGACCAGTTCTGATAGGTTATAAAGGGTCTTGCCGCGCAATCCGTTTCGAGCGGCTGAACGTCCCGACTTCAAGGGGGTTTCGATGTCTGTAATGAGGTCTCTCGGCAGATTCAGCGGGAAGATGGGCAGCAACAAGGAGTTCATCTCCGGCGCGATGGAAGGCATGGACCCCCGGTCGGTTGCCGAGGCTATCAACGAGAACGCGGATTTCATGACCGGGATCATGAAGAACCTAGACCCCAAGGCGATAGCGGACGCAGTGGGCGAGAGCGCATCGTTCATGGCTGACGTCCTGCAGTACGTCGATCCCGAGGCGATCGCCGAGGTCATCAACCGAAACGAGCGGATCCTTCCCCGGTTCGTCGAGTGCATCAACCCGAACGTGTTCACGCGCAGCGCCGGCTCGGTGTTCACGAAGCTGAGGTACGCGACGTACCGCCCACCGATGTTCCAGAAGCCCGGCGAAGCGCCGATGGAGGACGACGAGTAGCTGCTTCCTTCGTTTGTGACGCGGCGGCCGGCCGCGATATAATCTTGATTGAAGGCCCCGACCGACGGGGCCTCATTCTTTGCTATGAAGAAAAACGAATGCTCGAAGAAGAGACACATATCCGCGGCGATCGTCCTGCTGCTGGGCGCGATGCTGCTCAGCCTGCCCGTTGCCGGACTGGGCGGGACGAAGGCCGGCGCAACCACATACCACACAACAGGAGTGTCTCAGGTCCCCGACACGATCCGGGTCCTGATGCCGGAGGGCAGCGTCGTCCAGATGGACATGGACGAATACCTGAAGGGCGTAGTCCCTTCTGAGATCGGCTCCGACTCGCCCTTCGACGCGCAGGCCGCGCAGGCAGTTGCGGCGCGCTGTTACGCGGCGACCGCACACCGCCACTCGGACGTCGGCGCGGACGTGTGCACCACTACACACTGCCAGGCCTGGTCCTCGAAGCATTACCAGTCTACCGACGTCGCGGTCGAGGCGACGCACGGAGTCGCCGCGCTGTACCAGGGGGAGATCATAGCCGCCTACTACTTCGGGCACTGCAACGGGCACACGAAGAACGTCGAGGACGAATGGGGCTCGTACCTGCCTTACTGCCGATCGGTCTCCTGTCCCTGCGGCAACACCACCTACTACGGCCACGGGGTCGGCATGTGCCAGGAGGGTGCGATCGTTCTTGCGAAGAACGGCTGGGGGTACGCCGACATCCTAAAGCACTATTACACCGGGGTCGAGGTCGAGTCGACCGAGCAGGCCTCGCTCGACTGGTACTTCGCGGAGGGCACAACCCGTCCCGGCTTCGACACCTACCTGTGCGTGGGGAACCCCTCCGACGCCCAGGCCAACATCACGGTCTCCTACATGGTAGACGGCGGAGGCAACAAGGACGTCAACTACACGGTAGCGGCGAAGACGCGCAAGACCATCGTCCCGATAAACGACATCGGGAGCGGCAAGGACTTCTCGTGCCGGGTCGCATCGACGAACAACGTGAGCGTGATAGCCGAGCGCCCGATGTACTTCGACTACAAGGGACAGTGGACCGGCGGCCACGACACCATGGGCGCCCCTTACCCCAAGAGCTCCTGGTACTTCGCGGAGGGCACCACCCGTCCCGGCTTCGACACCTACCTGTGCGTGGGGAACCCCTCCGACGCCCAGGCCAACATCACGGTCTCCTACATGGTAGACGGCGGAGGCAACAAGGACGTCAACTACACGGTAGCGGCGAAGACGCGCAAGACCATCGTCCCGATAAACGACATCGGGAGCGGCAAGGACTTCTCGTGCCGGGTCGCATCGACGAACAACGTGAGCGTGATAGCCGAGCGCCCGATGTACTTCGACTACAAGGGACAGTGGACCGGCGGCCACGACACCATGGGCGCCCCTTACCCCAAGAGCTCCTGGTACTTCGCGGAGGGCACCACCCGTCCCGGCTTCGACACCTACCTGTGCGTGGGGAACCCGACGGGCACGGCGGCCGAAGTCAGCATTACGTACATGAACGCGCTCGGCGAGAGCGCGAAGCAGCAGATCAAGGTGCCCGCCGGGGCCCGCGCGACCATCTCATGCAACGACTACCTGAAGTCGGGTGCCTCGGAGAGGTTCGACTTCATGACCGAGGTGAAGTGCACGAGCGGCACCTCGATCGTGGTAGAGCGGGCGTCCTACTTCACCTACAACGGAGTCTGGACCGGCGGCAGTGACTGCATGGGCCGCTGAGGCCCTCCCGCAGCCCGGTCGATGGGTCTGTGCTATCATCTTTTGGGTCAAAAAGGACTTGCCGGTTGCGCTTTCGCCCGGCGCCTGTTCGAGCACCAGCGAAGGCCCTCCATGACCAACCCGTAAGACCGCCGTACTCTCTTTCGCGATACGAGGTGAAACGATGTCGAAAATAAAGAAGATATTCACGAGGGGACTGCCCGCAGCCCTGGTGGGGGGCGCCGGCTACATGACCGCCAGGCTGTTCGCTTCGAGGCCGATGACCGGCGGAGACCTGCGCATGCAGTGCCTCGACGAGCCGGTCGAAGTGATATTCGATCATGCCGGCATCCCGCACATAACAGCGACCAACGACGCGGACGGCTACAGGGCTCTGGGCTACATCATGGCCCAGGACCGGATCGTCCAGATGGAGATCATGCGCAAGGTCTCGCAGGGCACCCTCGCCCAGTCGCTCGGCAACATGGCGGTCGAGACCGACCGCTTCATGAGGACGGTCGGCATACACAGGACCGCGGAGGCGTTCGTCAGCAACGTCGATACCGACGCCGCCAACGTGATGGACCACTTCTGCGAGGGCCTGAACGACTACCTCTCGCAGCCTTCGATCAAGCTGCCCTTCGAGTTCCTGTTCCTCGGGAGGCCTAAGCCGTGGATGCCCTCTGACTGCCTGTCCCTGGGCCTCTTCGTGACATGGCTGCTGGACTCGTTCTGGCCGGCCGACCTGACGCGCGAGAAGCTCTTCAGGTCGCTCGGCAAGGAGCGCGCCATGGACCTCCTGCCCGAGACAGCCGACTACAACGACCCGCCCGTCAAGGTGGACGGGCCGGGGCACGGGGCCGAGACCCTCGACGTCATCGAGGACATCGACTGGGACTTCGCGAACTACGGGGTCGGAGGGCACTGGCTGCACGGCGGCATCCCCACCAGCGTGTTCGGCTCCAATAACTGGGTGCTGTCCGGTTCGCGCACGAAGACCGGCAAGGTGATACTCGCCGGCGACCCGCACGTGCAGCACAACGCGCCCGGCTTCCTGTACATGTTCCACCTGAAGATCCCGTCGCTCGACGCCATCGGCGCGGGTTTCCCCGGGCTGCCGATGGTCGCCTTCGGCCACAACGGCTACTGCGGGTGGACGGGGACGAGCCTCTGCCCCGACACCCAGGACCTGTACGTCGAGACGTTCGAGGACGACCAGTCGGACCGCTACCTCTACGACGGGGAGTGGGTCGAGCCGAAGGTGCTCCACGAGCAGATAAAGGTCCGCTTCGGCAAGCAGCGCACTCTCAAGATAATCATCACGAAGCACGGCCCGGTCATCAACCGCAAGGGCAACAAAGGCCTGTCGCTCAAGTGGCTGAGTCACGACCCCACGCTCGACTCGCTCTCGGCCATGTTCAAGCAGAACCGCGCGCGCTCGTTCGAGGAGTTCACCGGAGTGATGGAGAACTTCATGGGCCCCGCGCTCAACCAGGCCTACGGCGACGTCGACGGTAACATCGGCTACCTGGCGGCGGCCAAGCTTCCCAAGCGTGGAAAGGGCGACGGGACGATCCCTTACGACGGCTCCGACCCGAGCTGCGAGTGGGAAGGCTACGTCGACGCGGCGTCCATGCCGATGGTGAAGAACCCGGAGGAAGGGTTCATCGCGACCGCGAACTCGAAGATCGTAAGTGACGGCTTCCCCGAGCTCGTCACCAAGGCCTGGGAGCAGCCTTACCGCTGCGGCCGCATCGCCGAGCTCCTTCGCTCCAGGGAGAAGTGGGGAGTCGAGGACATGCGCGACATCCACCAGGATTGCTTCACGCACCCCGGCAGCACCTACGCCGACGCGGTGATCAAGGCCGCGGACGAGGCGGGGGAGCTTCAGGAGAGCGTCGCCGCGGCTGTCGAATACTTTCGCGGCTGGGACCGGCAGGCGAGGGCCGAATCCGTGGCCACCTGCATCTACTTCTACGGCTGGGAGAAGCTCCGCGAGATGCTGCTGCGCCACAGGCTCGGGGCCAACCTGTACGACGATTACATCCACGGCTGGACGACTCCCAACCTGGCGATCGAGAACATCCTCGAGAGCGAGGACTCCTACTGGCTGCCGGGGGGATACGATTCCTTCGGCCAGCTCGTTCTGGAGTCGGTCTACGAGGCGGTCATCCAGCTCGAGACCGTCTTCGAGACCACGGACATGTCCGAGTGGAAATGGGGCAGGGTCCACCACGTCACGTGCCAGAGCCTTCTCGGGCTGTTCTGGCCGTTGACCAAGATCTTCAACGTCGGGCCGGTGCCGCGTGACGGGGAGGGCGACACGGTCAACGCCGGCACGCCGGAGAGCGACTGCCTGACGCAGCTGCTCGGCCGTGGCTCGATGGGTTTCAGCGAGGACCTGGGCATCCTGCCGAGCCGCGATTCCAACGCGGCGTACGCGGGGCCGGTGATGCGGATGCTGATCGACTTCGCCGACCTGGACAACTCGCGCGTGGTCCTGGATGTCGGCCAGTCCGGACACAGGCTCAGCCCTCATTACAAGGACCACTTCGCGAAGTGGCTGGACGTGGACTACTTCCCGCTGCCTTACACCACTGACAAAGTGGCCGGGCAGGCGGAGGGAATCCTCATCATCAAGCCCTGAAATCACGCACAAATCGAGCGAGCCGCCCGGACGCCGGGCGGCTTTCTTCATGCGGGCATATAAGGATATCAGGCAAGTTTCCGTGAATACTCTATTGTCGGGAACCGCTTGAAAGGCTGACCTTGGACACAGGCGAAGGAAAGAGGGGCGGCAAACACCGCGCCAGGAAAAACCGCAACGGAGACGAGCCGCCGCCGCCCGAGGCCGCGGGCAGGCAGGTGTACCCGCCGCCACAGCAGGCGGGGGCGCAGCAGCAGCCCGTTCAGCCACCCGCACCGGCCCAGGCGCCCTACCAGACGCCTGCGCAGCCCTGGCAACCGGGGCCGACCGCCGCACCGGTCCAGCCGCCGGCGCAGCCGGTGACACCGACGCCGCCGCCGGTCGAAGCGGCTCACGCTCCGGCCCAGACGCCACCACGGATTCCCGGGCATCCGGCCCAGGAACCGGCGGCACCGGAGGAACGGGCGCCGGCGCGGCACGCTGCGCCAGAGGAAGAGCCCGTCCCGGTGCAGCCCTTCCCGACCATGATGCCCGGCATGCAGCCACCGTTTGGCCTGATGCCGCAACAGTGGCCGGGGCAGCCCGGCTGGTATCCGCCGCCATCGGTCTTCGGGCCGGGGATCCCGCCTCCAGCGATGGAGTCCTCTCTTTTCTTCGGACAGCAGGTGCCTCCAGTCCAGGCGATGCCGGGAGTGCCGGTGGGAGGCCCGTTCGTCCCGGGGCCTTACGGGCTCCAGCCCTATCCGCCTCCTGAAATGTTCCCGCCGGGCGCGGTATTGCCGCCGGAGTCGACGAGCGACGAAGAGATTCGGGATCTCACCCGCGAGCCGGGGCACTGGCGCGGCGACCTGAAGTGGATACTGGGCATCCTGGCTTCGCTGCTGCTCTTCACATCGATATTCCTCGCCGGCCTCTACAGGGTGACCGGGCCCGGCAGGGCTCACCAGATACTGGTGCCGCTGGTCGAGGACGCGACCGGCGTGAAGGCCGCTGTAAAGAACTCGTACAAAGACCTGCGCGCGCGCGCCAGGGGCAAGAACAACACGAGCTTCGTGATACCGAAAGTCGGAGTGCTCGTCACGATGAGCGGCGAGATGATCAACAGCCTGGGGCCCGAGGACCTGGCGAACCGCGTCTCGGCCGTGGTTGCGACTAGGCTCTACAACAACGGCTCGAGCTCCGGCATCCCGACGAAGCAGGCGTTCGGCGTGGGCGAAACGCGCTCCGAGGCCGTGGACGCGACACTGTTGTCCATCCTCAACAAGAGGACGCACAACGCGATCCTGGTGCCGATGATAATCGCGTCGGGCCTTGCGCTGGCCGTGTTCATCCTCTTCCTCATCTTCTGCCACGGCTGGGGGAAGGCGATCGGCACCGGCCTGATGATTATGGCCGCCACGCTTCTCGCGTCGCTGTTCATCCGTCTCGCCTCGGAGTTCACCTGGAAGGCAGGGAGCACCGGGGCCTACAAGGAAGCGATGGGAGCGGCCTTGAGGACGGGGGGGAGCCTGATGGTCCTCTACTACGACATAGCACTGGGGGTCGGCGCGCTTGTCCTCCTGGTGGGAGTGATCGGCGCGGTGGTCAGCAAACGCACGAGGGAAAGAGTGCCTCCGTTCCTCGACCTGGAGATGGCGAAGCCACTGACGGGAGAGCCGCCGTCGGACCTGCTCGGCCTCGAGTCGGAGCCGCAGGCGCCGCAGCAGCAGACAGGTTTCATGCCGCCGGCGCCGCTGCCTCCACAGGGGCTTCCACAGATGGTGCCGCAACCGCAACAGCCTCAGGCACCTCCGGCCACGGTAGTGGGCCGGGGAAGCGAGCAGGCGCCACCGCCCCCGCTGAAGCCCGCATAAAGAAAACCCGCGGCCCTGACGGGCCACGGGTCGACTTTCTCAAAGCTAAGATGAAGTCCTAAGCCTTCTTCGCCGCCTTCTTCTTCGCGGGCTTCCTGGCTGCCTTCTTCTTCGCGGGCTTCCTGGCTGCCTTCTTCTTCGCTGGGGCCTTCTTCTTCGCTGGGGCCTTCTTCTTCGCCGCCTTCTTCTTCGCGGGCTTCTTCGCCGCCTTCTTCCTGGCTGCCTTCTTCTTCGCGGGCTTGGTCGGGCCAAGCTTCTTCTCGACCGCCGCCAGCCTGGTCTCAACGCCCTTGATGTCGTTCTTGGTGACTATGCCAAGAGAATCGAGAGTGTCCTTGATGACCTTGCCGATCGCGTCGACGAGCTCCTCGGACTCTTTCTTCCCCTTCTTGACGAGGTCCTGGATCGTGGCCTCGAGGTTCTTGTCCTGGGCCGTCTTGACCTTCGTCTTCGTTCCCTCCGCCAGCTCCTTACCCTTGTCGATCATGTCGTCGATGGTGTTGATGTTCTCATCCCTCACCGACGCCAGAGCACCGAGCAGGAGAAACGGCATATCGTTTAGCTCCATGTCGTGACCTCTCTTTTTTGCTCCTACTTGATCCGCTTCTCGATGTTCGCGAGTTTCCTGTCCAGCGCGCGAATGTCATTCTTCGTGATCGCGCCCATGTTGTCGAGAATCCTCGTCACCTCTTTACCTATGGCGTTGAGAAGATCCTCTCTCTGACTGCGGCCTTTTTCCACGAGATCCCTGACCGCCTTGTCGGCGGAAGCGATTCCCTTCGCTCCTTTGCCGCTCCCCGTACGGCCCTTGTCCACCAGCTCGTCGACCGTCTTCTTGGTCTCTTCCCTGATGGTGCTCATTGCTCCCAGGAGCAGGTAAGGGACATCTTTTGGCTCCACGTTTACACCCCCTTCCGCCCGACAAAAAAAATTACCCACACGGTAACTCAAGAAAAGTATTAGAAATTATATGCTCATCCTAGGTGATGTCAAGCAGAAGCGCGCTCAAGCGAACTCCTTCGAAATACGACCTCTTTTTTATCCTTTAATGGCGCTGTTTTCCGGCACCTGTTACAGACTTCTCACAAACGCAAGGAACAGTAAACACAAAATCGTCGAGCGTAATAATGCTTAACGTGCTAAAGCAAATTCGTCTGTGAACTCACTACGAAAAGGGACGCTGGCTGCTTGAAGAGGACTACCTTTTACCAGGGCCAGGCGAAGCATCGCACCAGAATCCGGACGCATCGTGTACTGGAGGAACAAGGAGAACTCACAACCGTCTGCTCTTATTGCTTTGACATTTATCAGTGCAGGCAAATCGTCACGCGCGCATAATCGGTATCGGCAACTTCGACAGGTGTTGCGGGAGAAGATGCCCCGCTCCGGGACGGTTCGAAGCAGAACAGGCAGAGTGCGTGAAAGGAGGTCAAGCGGTTGCCGGAATCGACCGTCCGGTCAGGGGAGCAATCAACTGGCGCGGTTTCGAGAATGATGCCATAATAGAAAATGCGGAAACTATTTCAGGCGCGAAGGCGGGTTGCTTTTTGCGCGAGTGAGCCCGGGAGGCGATCTCAGTGGCGAAGGCGAAGATGACGAGAAGCGAGGCGGGCCGAAAAGGCGGTCAGACCACGAAGAAGAGGTACGGTTCCGACTTCTACAGCAAGATCGGAAGCGAAGGCGGCAAGAAGGGCGGTCAGACGACCAAGAAGCGTTACGGCTCGGAGTTTTATCAGAAGATCGGCCGCATGGGCGGCATGAAATAGCGGACGGCTTCGGCCGACCGACACTGGCGACCGGCCGCGCAAGCGGCCGGAGGCTGCGGTTGAATGTTTACAAGCATCAACGTCCATAACTTCCTGCAGGAACTCGGAATCCCACACGAGATATTCAAGCTGTCGCGGCCTGCCCGGAGCCTGGAACACGCGGCCGCCGACGTCGGGCTGGAGCCCGGTCAACTCGCATGTGTAAAGCCTTATCGAATTGACGGCAAACCCACCATCGTGATCTTCCCCGGCGACCGGATGATCGACGTCGAGAAGCTGGCCCTGGCGGCCGGCGGAGAAGAGGTCGAGAGAGTGCCGACGGACCAGGTCGCGTCCCTTACCGGATACGTCTCCGGGTGCGTTCCGCCGGTCGGCCTTCAGACAACGATGGACGCCTTCATCGACTACTACACCCTGAAAGAAGATGTAGTATATACTGGCAGCGGAGAGCCGACGGCCATCCTCAAGATCAGGTCGTATGACCTGGTCCGGGCAACCGGTGGCGAGACGGTCGACATCAGCTCTCCTGGCGGCGGAGAGGCCGGGGCCGAGGAGGCCGGGCTTTGAAGGCGCTTTTTTAACGGGCGAGTGGTGGAACTGGCAGACACGCAGGGTTCAGGGTCCTGTGCCCCTAGGGCGTGAGGGTTCGAATCCCTCCTCGCCCACCACAACCTTTGTACTGAAGCGCCCACCACTGGCGGGCGCCTCAGTACAAAGAGTTGTATGTTTCCCCGGGGCGGAGCCGCGGAGGTGATCTTACCACTGACTCGATCTCACTATCGGATATCTGATTCCTCGTCTGTCGTCATTGCGAGCTCGGGCCCGGTCTGTCATCAATGATTGAAGCTGATAATTCCGGGCTGTTGCATTCGTGTTTCGATGCGAATGCGACTGACCGGGCGTATTGAGCATTTCCGTGAGAATAGCTTTCGTTCAGACACATATGTTCGAACCATTAGTCTTATAAGGGAAACGGCCTTTTGCCAATCGGATACAATATTCGCACGCGGGTTGATACCCCCAGACTGAAAAAACCGGAGCGCGCCACGTAAGGCTCTCGCTTCGTCTTAAGAGTTATGGCCAGCTTTTCTAACAGGAACCCGAGCTATTCAACGGGCCGAGGGATGCGAAAGAGTTCGATACGCGCGAGGCGCTCGAGCTCTGGTGGCCCCGTGCCGGCGAAGAGGCGCGGACCGGCCCCGATAATAATAATCGTCGCGGTCATCATCGCCGGCGTCTTCTGCTGGGTAATGGGCAGGGGGTGCGGCGGGAGCCAGGACGCGAAGCAGAACGACGCTCTCAGGACCTACACCGGCACGATGAACAAGTTCATCGAGCGGTCCAACAAGATCGCCCAGGACCTGGACGCGTTCCGCACCACAGAGGTAAGAGACATGTCGCGCGACGCGGCTGTCAAGAAGATGAACCAGATGCTGAGCGACGCGACGAACATCGCCCAGGAATCTTCCAAGGAGAAACCGCCTGATAAGGCGACAGACCTTCAACCCATCCTGCAGATGGTCTTCGAGAAGAGGGCGAACGGTTTGCAGAAGTACGTCGCCGGGATGACCGACGTCCTCGATCGCAAGAACACGACGGGAGCGATCGACGCGATGCAGCAGGGCCTCATGGACCTGGTGTTCGCCGATGAGGCGTACCAGCGCTATAAGGGCGGACTGGAGACCAAGCTCAAGCAGGCGAAGTCCGGAGACCTGGGGGGAGTGCAGGTGGCGAGCATCGTCCCGTACGTTCCGAAGCAGGACGACGCGCTGCTCGCGAGCGTCAGCGCATATGTGTCGCACTTCGAGGGAACGGACGTGGGGAACGAGCTGCACGGAGTCTCGATCGCAGGGCTTACGACCTCCCCGGCGAGAGTAGATTCGACGGCGGACGGGGTGTCCGTGCTTCCCTTCAACAAGACCTTCAACGCGACGGTCGCCGTCCAGAACCAGGGCAACCAGGAAGAGGAGAACATCCAGGTCGTCGCGAGCCTGACCACGAGCGATGGCGGGGCGCCGCAGCAGCAGACAAAGAAGATAACGGCGCTGAAACCGAACGAGACAACTTCGCTGGTCTTCGATCAGCTCAAACCGGTGGCCGGAACGGACAAGATAAACACGCTGAAGGTCGTGGCCGGGCCGGTACCCAACGAGAAGCGCATCGACAACAACGAGAACACCTTCAAGTTCATCATGAAACCCGAAGGCCAGTAAGTCCGACCTGCTTCTTCCGCCAGAGCGCAAAGGGAATCATCGGGGCGCGGTTTCAACCGCGCATTCCTGGAAAAGGCTTGGCCCGGCGCGACGAAGTCGCGCCCCAATCGTCGCCCCTAAGACTTCTTCGAGAGTTTGTCCTGCGCAAGCGACTGAGCCATCCTGAAGACTTCCTTGATGGGCACGTGGTGCTCGCCCGCGACCCTCGCGCAGTCGGCGAACTCCGGCGAGACGTTGGTGACCTGGCCGCCGGCTCGTCCCACCTTGACCGACACGGTGCCCCACGGTGTCTCCACTTCTATCAGCTCGCGATCGACAGCCTTCTTCGTCACTGTCTGGGTCCGCAGGCCGAAAGTGCTGGTCTCCTCGAGCAGAATACGCTTCAGCGGCCCCGCGTCGCCTGGCGCGCAGAGGACGGTCAGGATAGTGCCGGGCCGGGTCTTCTTCATCTGGATCGGCGTGAGCCACACGTCGCTCGCGCCCGACTCGAAGAGCCTCTCCATGACGTAGTCGTAGAACTCGGGGTTCATGTCATCGATGTTCGTCGAGATCAGGAAGGCGATCTCCTCGCCTTCCCACGATGCTTCGACCGGCTGTCCGAGCACTACCCTCAGCAGGTTCGCGACGCCGAGGTCCTTGGTGCCCGCGCCGTAGCCGGTCTTCTCGATCAGCATCGGTGGCGCGCTGCCGAAAGCGGTCGCGTGAGTCTTTATGACGGCCGCGCCGGTCGGCGTGACTATCTCGGTCGGGATGCCGCTGCCGTAGGTCGGCGTGTCCTCAAGTATCTCGAGTACAGCCGGCGCCGGCACCGGGAGCGAGCCGTGGGCGGTCTTGATCATCCCGTGCCCGAGGGGCAGCGGCGACGAGAACACCTCGGTGATGCCGAGCTTGTGGATGCCGTAAGACGCCCCGATGATGTCGACGATCGAATCGACCGCCCCCACCTCGTGGAAGTGGACCTGGTCGATGGGCTTGCCGTGCACCGCGGACTCCGCCCGTGCCAGCCGCATGAACGTCTCCAGGCCGCTCGCCTTCACCGGCTCGGGCAGCCCGCTGTTCACGATGATGTCCCTGATGTTGTTGAAGGTCCGGATCAGGACGGTCTCTGTCGTGATCACGTCGACCTTCGTGGCCCGCAGCCCGTAGCTCGAGACCTCCCGCGCCTCAAGCCTGAACTCGTCCAGGTCCAGCGTGGACAGCGAAGAGGCCAGGTCGTCGATGTCGAGCCCGAGGTCGACCAGCGCGCCGAGCACCATGTCCCCGCTGATGCCGCTGAAGCAATCGAAGTACGCGATCGTCAAGCCTCTACGCCCCCTTCGGGCCCGCTGACCATCCTGTTGATCAGGCCCGCGATGTAACCGGCGCCGAACCCGTTGTCGATGTTGACGACAGACACGCCCGACGCGCACGAGTTCATCATCGCCAGCAGTGCGGCCAGCCCGCCGAAGCTGGCACCGTAGCCCACGCTCGTCGGCACGGCGAGCACGGGGCAGGAGACGATGCCACCGACCAGGCTGGCGAGCGCGCCCTCCATGCCGGCGACGACGACCACTGCGTTCGAGCGCTTGACCGCGTCCTGGTAGCTGAAGAGCCTGTGGGCGCCCGCGACCCCGACGTCGTAGAAGTTCTCGACCCTCGAGCCCATGATCGACGCGGTGACGCGCGCCTCCTCGGCGACGGGCATGTCGGAGGTGCCGGCCGAGACGATGGAGATCAGCCCGTACGGCTCGACCTCCTGCCGCTCGATCGTAATGGCTTTCGCCTCGGCGTGATAAACGGCAGAGCCGTCGACGGCCTTCACGGCCTCGTACACCGCCGGCGAGGCGCGGGTCAGCAGGATGTTGCCACGGTTCTCGTCGAGGAGAGCCTGGACGATGCCCTTGACCTGCTCGTCGGTCTTTCGTTCGCAGAACACGACCTCGGCGAAACCCTGCCTCAGCTCGCGGTGGTGGTCGACCTTCGCGAAGCCGAGGTCGGAGAAGGGCAGGGAGCGCAGGCGTTCCATCGCGGTGTCGATATCCAGCTCGCCCGAGCTGACCCGTTCGAGCATTTCCCGCATCGACTCCTCGTACCTCATCGCCTTCGCCGGGCCTCCTCCAGCGTCTCGTCCATTGAGCCCGGACGATAGCCGGCGAGGTCTATGGTGACGTAGGTGAATCCCAGCGAGCGGAGCTTGTCGACGACGCGGTTGCGCGTGCCGTCTGCGGCGAGCGCCGCGATGCAGTTCTCGGAGACCTCTATACGCGCGACACCGTCATCGATGTAGCGGAGCCGGACCTGCGTCATGCCGAGGTCCCGCAGGAACTCCTCGCCGCGGTCGATGACCGCCACCTTCTCGCGGGTGATCTTCTTGTTGTAGGGGAAGCGGGTCGCGAGGCACGGGCTGGCCGCGAGGTTCCAGGTCGACAAGCCCAGCTCTCGGGACAGCGCCCGTATCTCGTACTTCGAGAACTCGTTCTCGAGCAGAGGGCTGCGGATGCCGAGCTCCTCGGAGGCCTGCATGCCGGGCCTGTATTCACCGAGGTCGTCTAGCTGCGTGCCGTCGACCACTTCGTCGAGGCCCTCGTGGTTCGCGAGCTCGATGAGCTGCTGGTACCTGCCGTGCTTGCAGAGGTAGCATCGCTCGGGCGGGTTCTTTACGAAGGACGGGTTCTCGAGCTCGTCGTTCTCGATGATGGCCTGCCGGGCCTTCAGGCGCAACGCCATGACCTCAGCGGACTTCATCAGCTGGCCGGGCTGGAGCGGCGACTTGACCGTAGCGGCGAGCACCTCGTCGCCGAGCACTTCCTTCGCCACCGCGAGGACCAGGGTGCTGTCGGTGCCGCCGGAGAAGGCGACCAGGACGCTGCCCATCTCGCCGATAGACTTCTTCAGCCCGTAATATTTCTCTTCAAGGTTTGCTTCCATGCCGACACGCCTTTCGCACGTATTATATATGATAGGCGCCACGCCCTATCCCGTCTAAGAGCCGCGCGTGGGGCACCTCCGGCGGGAAGGGACACGCTGAGATTTGTTGTATAATCAACAGACTTTCCCTGCCGGAACAAGACGCGGGGAGCGTTCCGTGAAGCGGTGGCGGACCAGCAAAACACAGGAAAAGAGAGCTCAGGCTTAACATATGCTTTCAAGGGACATGATCATAATAATCGGCCTCGGCGCCGTGATCGCGGTGGGCGTCGTGGTGGTCATCCTCCTCTACATGCGGATCCGGCGCACTGAGAACGAATGCGCGCTCCTGCTCACCGGCAACCAGGGCAAGAACTTCGTCGAGATCGTCAACGACAACATCGACAAGGTCGGGGAGCTGAACGCCGAGGTCGAGGAGCTCTCGGAGCGTTACGGCGCAGTGCTCAGGCGCATGGCCGGGGCCATGCAACACGTGGGCGTGGTGCGCTTCGATGCTTTCCGCGACCTGGGCGGGCTGCTGAGCTTCGCCGTGGCAATGCTGGACGACCGCGGGAACGGCATAGTGATCAGTTCGATCTACGGCCGCTCGGAGTCGCGCACATACACAAAGCCGATCGTCGAGAGAAACTCCTCGTACGAGCTGTCGCCCGAGGAGCGCGAGGCGATCAGGCTCGCGATGCAGAGCAAAGAGATGGGCGCGCTGCCCATCGAGGCGCGCGACCGCGAACATTACGAGAAGATCGCGACGCTGAAGCTGTTCCACGAAAAAGATTTCGAGCCGGTGATCGAGCACGAGCTGCCCCCGGAGCCTCGCAGGCCGGAGCGGGCGGAGAGAATTGAGACGCCGGAGCGAGTTGAACGGGTCGAACGCGTCGAGCGGGTAGAGCGCACCGAGCGGCCGGCGAAGACTGAGAGACCTGAACCCGCGCTGGCCCCGCCGCCCCGCATGAAGGGACGGCAGCCACAGCCGCACAAGCAGCCTCCGAGGCCGGAGCCGCAGGCGGCGCAAGGCCGGCCCGCGCCGTCGAGCGCGAAGACCTCCAAGCCGGTGCCGCCCAGGAGGCAGGAGATAAAGCAGAAAGCGGCCCCGCCCGACGACCGCACAGAGGAGCAGGCGCGCAGGCGTCTCGAGCGGCAGATCAGGCTCGAGGCCGAGGAGCGCGCGGCGGCCGAGGCCAAGTCCCCCGAAGTCACGGAACAGGTAAGCAATCCCGCCCCGACAGGGCGCGGCCTGGACAGCCCGGTCGACAGGCTCCGCAGGCGCGAGCCCGAGGAGTAGCGACATGACGTCCATAGGGTACCTCGGCCCGAGAGGGACCTTCACCGAGGAGGCCCTGCAGTCAAGGCTCGCCGATGCCTACGACGAGATGATCCCCTATCCGACCGTCCCTTCGGTGCTGCTCGCCGTCGAGTCCGGAGAGATCGACTCGGGAATGGTGCCCATCGAGAACTCGGTGGAAGGGTCCGTCAACGCGACCATCGACACGCTGACATTCGAGACCGACCTGGTCATCGAGCGCGAGGTGGTCTACCCGATAAGCCAGATGCTCCTCGCGAGGCCCGGCGTCGGCATTGGCGAAGTAAAGGCGGTCCTCTCCCACCCGCAGGCCACGGCACAGTGCGCCAGGTTTCTCTCGGAGAAGCTGCCGGGCGTTGAGGTCAGGGCGTCGAACAGCACCGCCGAGGCGGCGCTCGAGGTGTCCGAGTCTGACGAGCCGCTTGCCGCGATCTCGACCGAGCACGCGGCCGGCATCTACGGGCTGGACGTCATCGCCCGCGACATCGAGGACTATGCTTCGAATGCCACACGTTTCATCGTCGTGGGGAGAAAGCACAACCCGCCCAGCGGCAACGATAAGACCAGCATGGTCTGCTTCATACTGCAGAACCGGCCGGGCAGCCTGCTGGAGATACTCTCCCAGTTCGCGTTCCGCGCGATAAACCTGACGAAGATCGAATCGAGGCCGACCAGGAAGGTGCTTGGAGAGTACTGCTTCTTCATCGACGTGGAGGGGCATTCCGAGGTGGAACCGCTGGCGGGCGCGCTTGAAGCCCTCAAGCCGGCACTGAGGAAGCTGAAGCTGCTCGGCTCGTATCCCGCCGCCACCCCGCCCGACTGAGATCTCGACGAGTGACCCACCGCGAATGAATTCGCGGCTCAATACACATTTCCGATATCGGGGCGCGGTTTCAACCGCGCCTGAATCGTCGCTGCCCAATGCCATGTGTATAATGAAATGCACTTTCGGGCCAGGGATTCAGGAAGTGAAATGCTCGATATCAAGCTGATCAGGGACGAGCCCGAGCTCGTCAGAAAATCGATAGCCGACCGGGGGATGAACGCCGAGGTAGCCGACGTCGATGGTGCGCTAGCGGCCGACACAGAGCGCCGCCGCCTGCTGGCCGAGGTCGAGGAGCTCAAGCATGAGCGCAACGAGGCGAGCGACAGGATCGCGGCGATGCGCAAGGGCGGCGAAGACACTGCTGAGCTGGTCGCGCGCATGAAGAGCATCTCAGGTCGGATAAAAGATCTGGATGCCGAGGTACGCGAAGTAGACGCGAAGCTGCGCGACGTGATGCTCGACATCCCTAACGTGCCTGACGCGTCAGTGCCGGTCGGCCTCGACGAGGACTCCAACATCGAGGTGCGACGGTGGGGCGAGCCGCCGCAGTTCACATTCAAGCCGAAGCCGCACTGGGAGATAGGCGAAGAGCTGGACATACTCGACTTCAAGCGCGGCGCCAAGATCGCGTCCGCGCGGTTCACGCTGCTGAAAGGCGCCGGCGCGGTGCTGGAGCGCGCGCTGATGAACTTCATGCTCGACCTGCATACCCACGAGCACGGCTACACCGAAGTGTTCCCGCCAATCCTTAACAACCGCGCATCGTTCACAGGCACCGGCCAGCTTCCCAAGTTCGAGGAGGACATGTACGTCTGCTCGGACGACCTGCTGCTCGTACCGACAGCGGAGGTTCCGGTCACGAACATCTTCCGCGACGAGGTCCTGGCCGAGGCCGACCTGCCGATCAAGTACACCGCCTACACGCCGTGTTTCAGGCGCGAGGCGGGCACATACGGCAAGGACGTCAGGGGCATCATCCGGCAGCACCAGTTCAACAAGGTGGAGCTGGTGAAGTTCTCGGCGCCGGAGACTTCGTTCGACGAGCTCGAGTCGCTCACTTCGAACGCCGAGGAGGTCCTGCAGAAGCTCGGCATCCATTACCGGGTGGTGGTCCTCTCGACCGGCGACCTGGGTTTCTCGTCCGCGAAGACGTACGATCTCGAGGCCTGGATGGCCGGGGCCGGCGAGTTCAAAGAGATATCCTCCTGCTCCTGCTTCACCGACTTCCAGGCGCGTCGGGCAAACATACGCTTCAAGCCGAAGGGCGGCGGAAAGCCGCGCTTCGTCCACACTCTCAACGGCTCGGGGCTCGCGATCGGACGCACGTCGGCGGCGATAATCGAGAACTACCAGCTGGACGACGGCCGCATCGTCGTGCCGCCCGCACTACAGCCATACATGAACGGACTGACCGTCATTGGGTAGTCAAACTCATGGACGGGACCGGCAGGGCCGGATTCACGCCATGGCCGGCCATTTTTTGCTTGATTACGGGTATGATAGGTAGAACAGCTTCTAACAGGAGGGAACAATGAAGAGAACGATCGTCCTGGCCTGCGTCGTGCTGCTGGCAGTCGTCGCGCTGACCACGGCCGCCGGCTGCGGCTCGAGCTCGTCTTCGCAGGCGGGTGTATACGTGTTCAAGAGCGATCCCAAGCAGACCATCACGCTGACCTCGAACGGGAAGTTCACCGTTGTGCAGAGCGGCTCCAAGACGACCGGGAACTACAAGGTCGCAGGTGAGAAGCTCACGCTCACACCGTCCCAGAAGGGACTCCAGCCGCTGACCGTAACCATCAAGGGCGGGACGATAACGGACCCGAACGGCGGTACCTGGACCAAGAAATAGCGGGCTTGCTCAGAAGATAATCGTGGGGCGCGACCGAAGTCGCGCCCCATTTCATTTCTTAACGCTTCAAGGAATCAAAGGCGCGACAATCCTGTCGCGTGCTGGTTTCACGCATTAGCGGCGGACTGAGAGTCCGCCGCTTTAATCCGGGTGATTGGGGCGCGGTTCTTGACCGCGCCTATTTCATCGCTTCGAGGAACTCTCCCAGCTTGCCGCGCCGCTCCAGCACCTCGACTCCCATGGCCCGCATCGACTCCGGGACCTCGGGCACCTCGTCCCTTCGCTTGAGGCGCATCGCGTCGGTATCGCAGCCCGTGACGCAGAGCGCGCACCCGATACACCTGGACTCGTCCACGACCGCGACGTCGTCGACTATCTCGATCGCGTCCATCGGGCAACGGTCTTCACAGACGGCGCAGCCGGCACAAAGGCCTTCGTCGCACTCGGCGAGGAAGCCGGAGCTGGCGAGGAAGCCAGGCAGCTCGAGCTCGCGGACGGTGCGAAGGAAACCGCAGCAGCAGGAGCAGCAGTTGCATACGAATTGCAGCTTGTCCTGGGAGTTGTTGACGTTGTGCACGAGGCCGAGCTCGTCGAACTCGCGCAGCAGCTTCTTCATCTCGTCTTTCGTTATGTACCTCGCGAAGCCCCTGTCCACCAGGTAGGTGCAGGTCTCCTCGAAGACCATGCACGCCTCGAGCGGCGCGTCGCAGTTCGCGAACGCGTTACGGCACGCGCAGTTCGCGAGGCCGACCACCGAGGCCTTGTCGATGAGGTCGTAGACCTTCTCGTACGTCAGCACCAAGGCTTCGCCCTCGACCTCTTCCTGGATCGGGACCACCCTGGCGAAGGTGGCCTTCGACTGGTCCATCTCCCTGGCATGGGTGGCCAGGTATCGCGACCAGACCTCTCCGAGGCGCTCCAGCATCTCGGTCTTCTCGGCCTTCATGTAGGGGAACTCGAAGATGCCGGGCATGATCGGAATCAGCGCGTAACCCCAGACGCCGTCCTTCTCGCGCGCGAAAATGAGGCCCTTGTCGGCCATGCTCTCGAGCAGCCTGGACGCGTCCTCCTCCGGGACCCCCGCCTTGGCGCCGATCTCCGCGGCGCTCTTAGGCAGGAACGGCGCTACGGATGCGACCTGAGCCTCCTCAGGCGTGAAGTACTCGTCGAGTATCTCCATCAGGTCCGGCGTCGAAGGCGCACCGGAAGGGTGCTTGTCGAGTTGCGCTCTCAACTGCTCGTACACGTCCTCAGCCATTCTTCCCTCCGACTTCTTTTCGATCTCGCCCGGCAAAAGGGGTCAGGTCTGAAAACTGGAATTCTCAGACTTTCGTGCGGCGCGGGTACCGACCGTAAACGGCCGCGATTATCAGCGCCAGAAGCGCCAACTCTCCAAGCACCTCGATGGCTTCGGTCCATCTCGGCTGGACGAGGTTCGTCATTGCGATGTTCGAAATGATGGCGACCAGGAAGAGCGCGATCGCGAGCACGCCGCACGCGTATCCCGCTATCCGCCACGAAGACCGCCCGGACTCCTCGTACTCTTCTTCGTCCTCGACCAGGTAAAGAAGAACGACCACGCCGGCGAACAGCAGAAGGCCCGCCTCCTCCAGCGGCTCCACCCACCTGAACGAGCCCTTGCTGAACATCCCGATGGCCGCGGCCACGAAAAGGATTATCGCGACGATCCCGATGATGTACGCGAGGTTCCTGCGCATCGATTGCTCCTCTCTGACTTCGGCATACTTAAGCGGACTCTTTCGCATGTCGGGGCTTCGACACGTCCGAGCCGACAGGCAGAATATAACTCAAACCGGGCACCTGGCGCGCTGCGCCGGATCAAAGGACCTTCTCACCGTGCGCCCGCACCTTCTCCATGTCGACCTCGATACCCAGCCCGGGCGCGTCGGGTATGCGGACAAAGCCCTCGTCGTCGATGCCGAACGGACTCGCAAGCATCGCGTCCCGTCCCTCAGGCGTCCAGCCCGGCGGGTCGTACGGGAACTCGCAATACGTGCAGTTGGGGATAGCGCCCATTAGCTGCAGGTTGGCCGCGAAGCCGATCCCATTCGTCCAGGTGTGCGGGTTGACGGTTAGCCCGGCGGCCTCGGCCATGCCGGCGATCTTCTTTCCGTTGAGTATCCCGCACGCCAGGGTCACGTCAGGCTGGATGACGTCGTAGCAGCGCCGGTTGATGAGCTCTCGGAAGTCGAACAGGTCGTTATTGAGCTCCCCGCCGGATATGTTGATAGTGGTCGACGCCGTCAGCGCCGTCAGCCCGTCGTAGTCGTACATCCCCAGCGGCTCCTCCAGCCAGTTGACCCCGAGCTGCTCGAACTCTTTCGCCGTCGCCATCGCGCGCTTGAGGTCCCAGGTCGGGTAGTCCGCGAAGCCGTGGATCGGCCACGCCTGGTTGGCGTCGACCATGATCTCCATGTCGGGTCCCACCGCATCGCGCACCGCGGACACGACCGCGACGTCGTGTTTCATCTCCATGTTCTTTATGCGCAGCTTGATAGCCTTGAAGCCCATCTCCTTGATGGCAAGAGCGTCGTCCGCCCGCCGTGCCGGGTCGCGAAGCTCTCCGGTCGAAGCGTACGCGAGCACCTTGTCCCGGACGCCTCCCAGAAGCCGGTAGACAGGCTGGCCCGCGGCCTTACCGATGATGTCCCAGAGCGCGATCTCCATGAACCATGCCCTGATCCCGATCGCCTTCGCCGACCGGAACACCTTGACGAAATGCTCGACCTGGAACGGGTCGCGCTCGACCAGGAAGATCTTAAGCAACTCCGGGACACCTCTTAGCTCGCCGAGAAACGCCGGCGCCGCGGCGAAGCCGTCGAGGCCTTCGTCGGTGACGATCCGTACCAGCAGGAATGAGTTGTTCATGGAGGGTACGCCCGGAATCCACGTGGGATAGAAAGGTTCGGCGAGTGGAATATGGCAGACGTATGCTTCGGCATCGACGATCTTCATGGCATCCCCCTCGGTAGACGCACGCAAAGTACCCGGTATTGCCATCCCTGTCCGCCTTACGGCAAAACGGATATTATCACGCGCGGCCGCGCGCCGGAGTGCCCGGGCACGGTCGCAGGCCCATCAACCGAGAATCTATAATTGACGGCGCAGGAAAGCGTTTGGCTCGACGGACGGAGCTCGCGCGAGCGAAAGGTAACGAGATGGAGACCGTAAGGGTCGGCGAGACCATCCGCTGCTGCTCCTGTTGCGCCCCGGTGCCCGACATCGAAGGGCCGACCCACCGGTACATGCTGTCGTCCCCGGGCTGCTGGAAGCTGTACGGCGACTTGCTGGCCCGCGAGTTCTCCGATTACTTCGACCGCGATATCCACGGCCTGACTGTCGACACTTACGCCGTGACGCATCCCGGCGAGCCGCAGCGGGTTGCGATCCAGTCGGTCGACGCACACCTGCTTCGGATCTACTTCCGGCTGGAGAAGGGGTGGAGCGGCGAGCGTGCGCCCGCCTTCATGAAGAAGATTGTCGAGAACGAACAGCTGAAGGAGCAGTTCGCCTGGCTCGAACCACCGTCATTCGAGCACGCGATGAACGTGACCGACGTCCTGAAGGCGCGTGACCTCGAGGAACACAAGGCGCTGGTCAACGCGTGGGCGCGTTCGGTCTGGGACGTGTGGAAAGACGAGCACCTCGAAACGATCGAGGCGCTCGCTGCTCAAGTATTCTCTGATTGACCGGGCTCAGCCGCGGTTCCGGCCCGTCCGGATCACTCCGTCTCGCCGGCGCGGAAGTCGCAGATCATCTTGCCCCCGACACACACGTTCGTCGAAGGGTTCTCCCTGATGACGACGACGATCCCCTGCTCCGGGATCCCGTAAGCTTCGGACGCGGTCTTGCTCATCGCCTGCGCCATCGTGCGCTTCTTGTCATCGTCCATCGGCGGACCGTCCACGTACACGTTCGGCATCACGAACCTCCTTGCTTTTCTTATGAGATTCTCGTGCCGAACGCCGATTCCTACGCGACGAGGCAAGAATGACCGCGTGGATGCGAAATATAAGGGCTCTGTCAGCTCAGAAATTGTAGAGTCAATTCCCGGTCTTGAACAGGTACTTATCGAACCACTTCTGCTCTTCGACTATCTTGCGCTTCTGGTGGGATTTCCGGCCGAGGTGACGCATACCCTCTCCTCCCTGGCATTACCGGGACCGATCTGAGGACATCCTGAAGATCAATCGACCCATATTGCGCGTTCTTGAATGCGACACCCATTTCGTTGATGCTTGTTACAGGGGATGATCCTTTTTCGAGATCAGAGGACGTATATCAGATGCCTGACGAGAAATGGCACGAAAGCGACAGTTTCTGGAAGACCCTTCGCCCGGCGTTGTTCGGCGACTCGCGAGTAGAAAATGCTCCCGGGGAGGTAGACGGACTGCTGAGGCTTTCAGGTATCGAGCCGGGAGACAGGGTGCTCGACCTGGCCTGCGGCATCGGAAGGCACAGCCTCGAGTTCGCCAGGCGCGGCTTCGTGGTTACCGGTGTTGACAGAACGGCGGCGTATATCGAGGAAGCGAAGAAGCGCGCTGCCGCCGAAGGACTTTCTGTGGAGTTCCTCCTGTCGGATATGCGTACGTTCGCGACGGACGACACGTTCGATCTCGTCATCTGCCTGTTCACCTCTCTCGGCTATTTCGACGACCGCGACGACGACAGGCGGGTTGTAGAGAACGTCGCGAGGTCGTTGAAGCCCGGGGGAGTCTTCATCGTGGACATTATGGGCAGGGAAACGCTCAAGAGGATATTTCAGCCCCGACAACGGCACGAGGAAGACGGCGTGATCCTTATTGAAGAGGCTGAAGTCAGCGAAGATTGGGACCAGGTCGAGACTCACTGGACGATCATCGAAGGCGACAGCAAGCGCGAGGTAAGGTTCTCACTCTATGTTTACTCGTCGGATGAACTTTCCGGCCTGCTGAGGGACGGCGGACTGGAAGGCACGGGCACATACGGAGGGTACGACGGCTCTCCCTACGACGAAGGAGCGCTCCGCCTGATCGAAGTGGCGCGAAGACCATGATCCGTCTAATGACTACTGATGAAGACCTCGAGAAAAGCGTATCGGTCATCCGTGATTCTTTCGCCGAGGTCGCAACCGAGTTCGGCCTGACCCGGGAGAACTGCCCGACCCATCCATCTTTCATGACGCTCGACCGCCTCCAGCAGATGAAAGATAGGGGCTTGGAGCAGTTCGGGCTCTTCGAGGGCGACGAGCAGGTGGGCTTCGTCGCACTGGAAAAAGCGAGCCCCGATCTCTATTACCTTGAGAGGCTCTCGGTGTTGCCCGAATACCGGCGCCAGGGTCACGGCGTTTCGCTCGTGAACCACGTGACAAACCGAGTCCGCGAACTTGGCGGAAAGCGCATCTCCATCGGCCTCATAGCGGCAAGCTCGGACCTGAAAGAGTGGTATAAGCGCCTCGGCTTCTCGGAAGTCGAGACCAGGCAGTTCGATGACCTGCCCTTCGATGTCTGCTTCATGGACAGGGACGTTTAAACGAAATCCTCCGTCCCGGATATCTTGTAAGATTACTCACGGGGATGGCAGAGAGGACGAACGCGGCGGTCTTGTAGATGGGCGATACCAACCAACAGGGAAGTAATGGCGAAGAGGTTTCGTTCGGCCCGGAAGAAGTCGCAAGAAACCCACTGGATACCGTTGCAGCAATAATCAACCTGGCTCTCCTGGCCTTTTACCTGATTACCCTCCTGGTGTTCATGCTGAGCCACGATCGTTCCGGAGCACCGCGAATGACTTCAGGCCTGGTCATCTCTGCCGCTATATTTTTTCTCTACATGGTGATTTCCAGCGTGCAGCTCGTGAGGGGACGGCATTCCGCTGAAGCAGTTATGTTGAGGGCCTTGCGGATGGGCGCGCGCCTCATGGTGCTGATCATTGTGACCACTCTCGACCTGGTCTGGGTGGTGCTCCTGACAGTGTCCCTCCTGCCGAACTCCGCACCGGCGGTTATTCTTCTCTATCTCATGACACTGGGAATTGGAGCGGGAATACTACGGTGGTATTCGTCGAAAACAAACACTCCTTTCCTGGAAGTCCTCGGAGCAGAGGCTCTGTCGCGTGCGGTGCCGGATCGCGCCCCCGAATCAGATACGCCTGCAACTACTCCGAGGCAATGGAAGTAGTTCCAGCGACCTGAAAATCATGGCGTTCCAGTCATGTAGAATACTCCTCGGAGGGATGGCAGAGTGGACGATCGCGGCGGTCTTGAAAACCGTTGAGCCTCACGGCTCCGGGGGTTCGAATCCCCCTCCCTCCGCCAGAAAAGACCTCCGGCCGCCATACAGTGAACGCGGCAGTCTCACCACTGGTTGTTAGTCGTGTCATACGCCTTTGAACGCCAACTGTTCCCGCTCAGTATGAAAAAGTCAAAGACGCTGCCGGCGTAGAGCTTCGAATCCGAAGGGTTGTAAGCAAGGCAACGAGCGCGGTCAGGGCACCCGGAGTCTGACCAGTTGGCCCCGTCGTAGCGATAGACGTGAAGGAAGCACCGTGCATACAGCTTAGAGTCGGAAGGGTTGTAGACCAGGGCGGCAATCTGCTTATCGTTCAAGCCGCCTGTGTCGGTCCATCTCTTTGCGCCATCGTATCTGTAGACGTGGCTGTCCTCGCACCCTGCATATAACTTGGAATCCTTAGCATCAAATGCAAGGCAAGAGATAGAACTGCCGTGTCCTCCCCTGTCAGACCAGCCGGGGCTGTCGTAGCAATAGACATGACCATCCGCAGAACCCGAGTAGAGCTTCGAGTCCTTTAGGTTGAAGACAAGGCAAGTCGCTTCGGTAGGACCTCCAGCGCCGGTCCATGTCATATGGCCGTCATACCTGTAGACGTGGCTGTCGCTGATCGCGTACAGCTTCGAGTCGGAGGAGTTGTAGGTGAGGCTTGGAATTCCATTTTGGCTACCGGGCGTGCCTTGGTCTGACCAGGTCTTCCCTGACAAACTGTAGACGTGTCCATTGGTATTCCCCGCGTAGAGTTTCGAGTCTGACGGATTATAGGTGAGGCAGAGACTTCTTGAATCGACGCCGGGTATTCCCACATCTGTCCAGGTCAGCCAGATCCATCCGCCGTTGTACCTGCAGACATGGCCGAGGCTGGTACCAGCGTAAAACCTCCGATCCTTCTGGTTGTACCCGAAGCTTATTACTTGCGATTTCAGCCCGTGTTCGATACTCGTTTGATGAAATAGAAAGAGTACTCCAATCACTGCTGCAAGGAGAATAAGAACAACGAGAACTCCGAGAGGCCCCATCTTCTTGTTTATCAGCTTTGGTTTGGGCGGCGGCGGGATCGGCGAGCGATCGGGCACCTGTGGATGTTGGAGTAGCTCAGGAGGTGGTGGAAGTTGATTGCCAGCGCCAGGTTCGATTACGTCCGTCATTAGCCCCTCGCCGCGTGTCCTTGACCCAACAAATCCTAACATACCGACTGCGATACAAATGATGGCGGCTTTACGGTGAGAATTGCGTCTCGGCCCATTTCAAGAAGCGAGACGCGCTCTTTACGGCCTCCCTGGCCTCGGACTCACGGAACATCCGATCTTCGTATTCGATGACGTTCTTCTTCGCCACGAGGCGTTTGAGCTGGGATACTGAGTTCTTAACTCCGGGAGCAGCAACGAGGGACTCCAGCAGCGCCACAGAATCTTCATGTCTCGAACTGGCTGAGCGGACACCCTTCGCCAGGACCAGTACCGCATCATTCGCGGAGATCGCGCAATGAACTGCTCCGAGACCCGCGGCGTCCCAGTCTTCCCTCCGAAGGGAATCGATCATCGCCCTGGAGAACTGCTGGGCCTTGGCAAGGTAGTTTGCAGCGGCTGACCTGCTTACCTCACGGGTGTTTATCTTCTTGGGCACTCGGCCTGACTCCTGTCCATCTCGCTCGTAGATGACCTTGCTCTCTCTTGGTATATCTTTCCAGAACCCCTTCTTGCCCTTCACCTTCTTAGCGTACTCGTCCTCAGTGACACTGATTGAGGAGACGGGGCAACCCAGCCTACGCCCCGCTTCCAGATCCACTTCTGATATCAACTGCTCCAGGCTGTCCGGATCCGAGCCGCGGGCGAGGGTGATCAGCAGGTCCACGTCACTGCCCGGGCCCTCGTCCCCCCGGGCAGTGCTGCCAAATAGCCTGAGCGAAACTAGCGCGTTCCCCAATCTGCCCACGAACATCTGCGCTAATTCGTCAAAGAGATTACTTTCCCAGCCGAATATTGGCGCGAGAACATTGTCGACCGAGGAGTTCTGGTCATCTAACTGGTAGAGGTCGGTATTACCAGCACGCTGCCGGAGAACAAGGCCCAGGGCTTCGAGTTCCCTGAGGGTGGAGATAGTGTGTGTTGGGGAGAAGCCGATTTGCCTGGAGACTTCACGACCGGAAAACAAGCCACGGGTTCTGAAAAGAAGCCGAAGGATCCTGACTTTTATTTTGCTTCCGAGGATGTCGTCCAGTGGATCATGTAATCTCATAAATTCATTATGCGAGGTGGACCTGTGCTTGTCAACAATAATGGACAGTCGTCCATAATATCGGACAACTGTCCGAAATCGAAAACGAGCACAGAAACAGGTTCTGCAAACGCGCTGCAAACCAAACTGGATAATACAGGGTGACACCAGATGGACCAGATAGCACAAAACGCTGATCGCATTGAGCAGAGACTTCAGTCTCGGCTCTCCAGAACATGAAGGCGGACTGAAGTCCGCCTTCAATCATGGTGGTGTTGATCCTCACGGCTCCGGGGGTTCGAACCCCTCTTCCTCCACTGGAAATGGCTACTTAATGCGAATTGTAGCGATGCAAGCACATCTCAGTCTTATTCTTTCAAGAGATTCCTCGCAATGACCAGCCTCTGAATCTCCGATGTGCCTTCATAGATCGTAGTGGCCCGGGCATCACGATAGAGCCTCTCGACCTTGAAGTCCTTGAGGTAGCCGTATCCGCCGTGGATCTGTAAAGCGAGATACGCGCTCTTGTTCGCCAGTTCCGATGTAAAAAGTTTGGCCATGGAGGCTTCCTTGGTGAAGGAAACACCCTGATCTTTCTTCCAGGCAGCGGACAGGATGAGCCAGTTGGCGGCCTCGATCCCGGTAGCCATGTCGGCGATCATCCATTGAATAGCTTCAAAAGAACTGATGGTCTTGCCGAACTGCTTGCGTTCTTTGGCGTATTTGACACTTTCATCGAGGCAGGCGCGGGTTATACCCAGGGCCTGCGATGCAATACCGATACGCCCGCTGTCCAGTGCAACCATGGCTATCTTGAATCCGGCACCCGGTTTTCCCACCAGGTTTTCTTTTGGGACTTTGCAGTCGTTGAATAGAAGCTCCACTGTATTGGAAGCCCTCAGGCCCATCTTGTCTTCCTTCAGACCAACGGAAAATCCTGGTGTGTCTTTTTCCACGATAAAAGCCGAGAGGCCCTTGCTGCCTTTTTCCGAACTGGTCCGGGCAATAAGATTAAGCACATCGGCATACTGCCCGTGAGTGATGAATACCTTTGTGCCGTTGATCAGGTAATACTCCCCTTTGTCCTCCGCCCTCATGGCCAGGCTCCCCGGATCTGATCCGGCCCCCGGCTCGGTAAGAGCGAAACATCCCAGCAATTCTCCCTGGGCCAGCCTGGTAAGATACCTGGCCTTCTGTGTTTCATCCCCGAATTTCAGCAACGGCTCGGTGGAAAGATTGGCCACGGACATGGTCACCGCGGTCGATGCGCATGAATAGGCGATTTCCTGGAGCGCCAGGCAATAGCTGACAGCTCCGGCGCCGGCTCCACCATACTCATCAGGCACCATCATTCCCAGCAGGCCGAGTTCCCCCATCTTCTTCACCACGTCCATCGGGAATATTTCTTCCTTATCCCTCTGGGCGGCCATAGGCTCCAGTTCCTTGTCGGCAAATTCCCTGGCCATGAGCCTGACCATTTCCTGTTCCTCAGTCAGTTGAAAAGACATATCTCCTCCTTATGGCATGTATATGACAACCAGGAGTTCTGCCTTTTCCCGGGTCGGATTGCTGAGTTTGTGAGAAAGTGAAGAGTCAAAGTTGATGTAAGCGCCGCTCTTTACGGTTGAGGTGTTCTGGCCGACCTGGATCTTCAGGCTACCTTCAAGAACATAGATGAATTCCTCCCCCTCATGGTGGTATTCGACACCTTTATGTTTGGTTTCCGGATCGATAGTCACTCGATAAGCCCTCAGATGTTTTCTCTCTCCCTTGGACAGGGGCTTATAGGCATACGATGCAACCCGCTTCTTGTGGCTTGTCGTCCTTTTCCGGGCAGCTTCTTTGCCGCCCGTGCCCTGAGACTGTTCCACGTCAACGTTGAAGAAGCGACTCAGCTGAAGGACTACCGCCACAGGCGGAGCGGTCTTGCCATCCTCAATATCTTTCAGGAATTCCTCCGGATAACCGGTATCGCGTGAGAAAGCTTCCATGCTGATTCCATTCGCTTCTCTCAGTCTCCGGATTCTTTCTCCAAAGGATTCTTCTGTTTTCTTCGCCATGTGCTTCTCCTGATCTCCTGACTCGCATTGCCCACATGCAGCTCCCGATGCCAATACTCTAACATCCGGCGGGTGCATGTATTTAACCATGACCCTGACAGCGAGCGGGTTCTCGTGGGCCTTTGTCCCTGCCCATGTTACCAGCAAGACGCGCGCACGGCTCGGTTGGGTTATCATTTCCGGACGCCCATTCGACACCTTCGGGAGGGATTCGTGAAGACCCTGCTCATGTACATCCAGAAGGCCCTGACAGCCGTCGGAGAATCGATCGCCAGGATCCTTATCGTCAACAGGAGGTTGCCGAAGGCGGTCGGTCTCTTCACCGACCTCCGTTATGGTCCCGACTCGAGAAAGCAGTCAGTCGACGTCTACATCCCTTACGGTGAGCCGCCTTACCCTGTCCTCGTCTTTGTCCACGGCGGAAGCTTCCACTTCGTGGATAAAAAGACCTACCGGCGGCTGTGCAGCGTCTTCGCCAGCAACGGTTTTCTGGTGATCAATGCAGATTACCGCCTGGCTCCGGCGCATACCTTTCCCGAGCAATTCTCCGATGTGGGAAGCGCTGTTCGTTGGGCTTTCGACAACGCGGGCCGTTTTGGCGGCGACTCTAAAAGGATGTTCCTCGGCGGAGACTCGGCCGGGGCCTGCCTGGTGTCGGCATACGCCTCCGCCAATGGAAAACGAGAACTCATGGATGCCCTTTCCATCGACCAGGGGATTCCGCACGAGAGCCTGAGAGGTATTCTGCTGTTCTACGGTCTGTACGATTTCGATACGGCCCTTGAAACCGGCTTCTCGCAGATAGAGACGATGGCGCACGGGTTCATGGGAGCCGATCCGCTGGTCTACGAGAAGAGGGCCAGTGTCGCGTCTTCTATAAGGCACCTGGATGAACGGTTCCCGCCGTCGCTGCTGGTCTCAGGCGAGGAGGACCTGCTGCATTCCGAGACGGTGGCGTTCCAGAAGGAGCTGGAACGGGTGGGAGTGGAGCACGAGACCGTCTACATCGAGAAGTCCTGGTACCACGGCGGGTCCCACGGGTTCATGATGTGGTTCTTCATCCCATCGGCGAGGCGCGCTACCGCCGCCGCCGTACGCTTCCTGAAGGAGCACAGCTGACGAGCGCAGCGCGAGAGCGGGGATCGATACCATCGGGAGCTAGTTGAAAACCGTTGAGCCTCACCGCTCCGGGGGTTCGAATCCCCCTCCCTCCGCCAGCAACAACGTTTGCCGATGGCAGGCAATTCAAATGCGTGCGGCCTTCTTCTAATGAAGCCTGCTGCCAACAGGTAATTGCGTGGACGAGCCCCGTTTATCTGGAATTACGGTTACGGGAAGAAGTGGTGGAAGGAAACGTCATGCTCTCGATAGCGTCCAGCAGGTCGTCGGAGGTGTAGTTGTCACTGACCCCGAGGATCGTCGCGGCGGTCTCTAGGAAGCCCACGACAAAGAAGGCGGCTATGTCGACGTTGACAGGGGGGATGAGCCCCATCTCCGTGGCGCGGGTCAGGTCCTGTTTGACAGGCTCGACGATGGAGGCGTAGATCTCGCGGCGCTTCATCTCCAGCCGCGGGTCGTCCTCGACCATGGTAGCCAACACCTGGAGCATGTCGAGAAACTGGGGGTGCGACTTCAGGACCACCTCGCCCCGTTTGCGCACGCGCTTGAGCGGGTCTTTCTCGTGCTTTATCTCCTCCCAGACGTCGGAGAACATCGACTGGAACACGTCGTCCACGCACTCCATGAAGAGCGCCTTCTTGTCGGGAAAGTAAATATAGAACGTTGAGTGCCCCACGCCGACCGCGCGGGTGATGTCGGTCACGTTGGTCTTGTGGTAACCGTGCTTCGCGAACAGCTCCACGGCCCGGTCCATTATCTGCTGGCGCCGCTCGCTCTTGCCTCCGCCTCCACCCGCCGGCCGGGGGACTCCCTCCCTCTCGTCGTCCATCATCCGCCGGATGAAGGTGACCGGGTACCCCTCCGCCTGGAGCTGCTTTATCCGCTCGAGCTCCTTGAGGTGTCCGGGCCGGTAGTACGACATGGTCTTGCCGGTCTTCACCGGGGGCGACAGCAGCCCCTCGCGCATGTAGTAATGGATAGAGCTGCGGCTGACGCCGGACAGCTTCTCGAGTTCGCTTATCCGCAGTGGCCGGCCTTCCGTTTCCTGCATTTTATAAACCCCGCATCGCTTACTAACTGTGAAGCAACTATATAGTAACAATTTGAGAACGGTCAAGGCTCAGTCTTGATTCTAAACCCCGTTTATGATTATTATTCAAGGGATTTCAACAATCGGTACTTTGTTGGAGCACTATCGGTAGCCAGAACGTGGGAATGAACTGTCATTCTTTGGAAGGCGAAAGGAGATGGTCATGGGGGCTGCGGATTTCGCCATTATCGGCACTGGCGAGGTGCCGTGCGGCAACTACCCGGAACGCTCAGAGTTCGAGATAGCGTACGAGGTCGCCCGGATGGCGATACGGGACTCGGGGTTGGACAAGAACGATGTAGGGGCGGTCCTGTGCGCGCAGCACATCATGTCCAACCCGGACAACGACTACAACACGGAGATGGTGTTCGGGCGGCTGCCCGAGGCGATCGGCGCGAAAGGGTGCAAGGTCACCTGTATGACCAGCTCGGGGGGCGCCTCCAGCTACTCCATTCGAAAGACGGCCGAGGGCATACTGGAATCGGGCGAGACCGATACGGTGCTGGTGGTCCATGCCCAGAGGTTCAGCCAGTTCACCCCCAACGAGCAGGCGAAATACTTCTCCATCGCGGGCTCGGACGTCGAGTGGGAGGTCCCGTTCGGCATGACTTATAACTCTCTGGCGGCGATGATAACCCAGGGGTACATGAACGCCACCGGCACCACTATCGAGCAGGTGGCCGCGGTGTGCGTAGCCTGCCGCAGGTGGGCGATGCTGCAACCAAACGCGATGTTCAACAAGAAAGAGATAACCATCGACAAGGTGGTCAACGCTCGAATGGTCTCCTACCCCCTGACCACGCTCATGTGCAACGTCCTGGGGGATGGCGGCAGCGCCTTTATAATGACCACCGCCGAGAAGGCGCGCAAGGTCTGTGACAGCCCCGTCTACTTCCTGGGTGAGGGCTCCGACTACTCGCATCGGACTATAACCAGGGGCCGCGTCCGCGAGCTCGATCAGCTCACCGAGTTCATCGCGCCGATCGCGAAAGAGGCGTACGAGCGCTCGGGCCTCGGCCCCGACGACATGGACATCTACGAGATATACGGGTCCTACCCGGTGATCAACCTGATGGTCATGGACTCGCTGGGCTTCGTCGAGCCCGGCAAGTCGGGGGCACTCGTCGAGGCGGGGGAGACCAGCCCCGGCGGCAAGTACCCTTGCTCGACCAACGGCGAGGCGATGTCCTTCGGTCACAGCGGCACCGGGTGCGGGTTCGCCACGCTGGTCGAGTCGGTCCGCCAGCTTCAGGGCAAGGCCGGGGCGGCCCAGGTCGAGGGCGCGAAGTTCCTTGTAGAGAACTGCGGTGGCGGGGCGTTCATGGACTGCCACTTCACCGTAATGGGCAACCAGGTACCCGGCTAGGCGAGCGCGCTTTTCGAAAAGGAGGAGAGAACATGGCAGGTGGGCAGATAGACATAGAGACCATAAAGGCGATGCTCGGCCTCTGCGATGAGGACCTTGTGAAGCCGCTTCCCATCCCGACTAAATGGTCGAAGCCTTTCTGGGATGCGGCCCTCCAGCACAAGCTGGTACTGAAGAAGTGTAAAAGCTGCGGAAACATAGACCACCCGCCATACCTTTACTGCACCGAGTGCATGGGGGACGAGCACGAGTGGGTGGAAGCCTCGGGCAAAGGGACCCTGGCGGCGTACGCTATCAACATATTCGGGGTGCCGTTCCCGTTCTGGGCGGACCTGCCTTACGTGGTCGCCCTGATCGACCTGCCGGAGGGGCCCCGCATGATATCCAACATAGTCGAGTGCGACCACGAGAAGCTCGAGAATGGCATGGAGCTCGAGGTGGTCTTCGACGACGTCACCGACGAGGTTACCCTGCCGAAGTGGCGCCCGGTGGACGAAACGAAGAGGGGGTAGCGGCGATGGCGGACGAGAAAACGTTCGAGAAAGACAGCTTCTTCAAGATCGATGTGGAGATGCACATCGTGGGTGACATGACGCCCATCGAGTACTTCCCCGGCGTGCAGGCATGGTGGAAGGGCATCGCGGGCATCACGCGCCATTTCATGACCAACCTCAAGCCCGAGTACTTTCCGACCGCCGAGGAGATAACCAAGCGCACCGAGCCCGAAGCCATCATCGAGTGGATGGACACATACGGGGTGGACGTGGCATGCGTCATCCCCGAATCGATGATGGATACCACAGGGTATGCGACTCGCTGGGTGACCAACGGCGAGGCGGCCGCCGTCTGCGAGCGCTGGCCCGATCGGCTGATCCTCACCCCGAACGTGGGGCCGGTGAAGGTGCGAGGCATCAAGAACGTGCTCTGGGAGCTCGAGTACCTGGTGAAGGAGCGCAACGCCCGGATGGTCAAGGTATACCCGCCCGAAGACGTGCCGCTCAACGACCCGTCCATGTACCCGTTCTACGAGAAATGCGGCGAGCTGGACATCCCGGTGGCTGTCCACACCGGCTGGTGCTGGGTCCCACCGGGAGTGAGTTACAACTGCCTCCCGGTCCTGCTCGACCAGGTGGCCAGCGACTTTCCGCAGGTGAACTTCATCGCGTTCCACGCGGGCTACCCTTACTTCCTGGACCTCGCGCTCTCCGCCGCGGTGCACACAAACATCTACTACGGGCTGAACCTGCTTCTGCCATGGGCGGCGACGGCGCCCCGCCGCTTCGCCGAGATACTGGGCGAGGCACTGCGGTTCGTGGGCTCGGAGCGGATGGCATGGGGTACGGACTGCGCGGGCTTCGGGGTACAGGTGAGGGGCGCGGTCCAGGGCCTGCGCGACTTCGAGATACCCGAGGACATGCGGGAGGGATACGGCTACCCCGAACTCACCGATATCGACCGGGCGAACATCTTCGGGCTCAACATGGCGAAGCTGCTGAAGATAGAGCCCACGCGCAGGGTCGAAGGCGCGTGAGACAGCTGCGTGAGCATGTGGTCCCACACCAGGGCCGTGCGACGGCCAACGACACGGAGGTAGGAGATGGCTGATTACGAAACTGTCCTGTACGAGGTCGGGGGGCCCGAGGGCGCGGTCGTAACGATAACGATGAACAGGCCCGACCAGCGCAACGCCATCAACAGGCAGATGGCCGACGACCTGCTGGACGCGTTTCGCAGGGCCGACGCCGAGCCCGGGGCCAAAGTGATCCTGTTCACCGGTGCGGGCAAGTCGTTCTGCGCGGGGGGAGACCTGTCGGTGCTGCCCACGTTCGATCATTACACGATGGTGGACTGGCTGGGGAAGACAGGCCTGTCCCTGGTACGCGCGATCACCGAGAACAACAAGGTGGTGATAGCCAAGGTCAAAGGCCACTGCATCGCGGGCGGCCTGGAGCTGGCCCTGGCGTGCGACCTGATATACGCGAGCGAGAGGACCAAACTTGGTGTGACCGAGGTCGCGATGGGCATACTGCCCGGCTGGGGTGGGACGGTGCGGCTGGCACGGTGCCTGCCCATCTTCAGGGCACGCGAGATACTGCTCTCGGGAAAGAACGACTACACGGCGCGCGAGTTCTATGACATGGGTCTGCTGACGCGGGTGTACGCACAGGACGAGTTCGACGAGAAGGTGGACGAGATGCTGGCTGTCTTCTGCGCAAAGCCGGCGGACGCGCTGCGCATGGGCAAGGCGGTGATGAAGGAGTCATTCGACGGGATGCCGCTGGACAGCGCCATGAACGTGGAGCGCGAAGCGATCGCCTGGTTGTTCCACAGCGAGCTTGTGACAGGACTGCGCGAGGCGGCGGTGGCGGCCTTCGAGGCCGCGAGCAAGCAGCAGGACGCCTGAGGAGAGGGGACGAGCGAGATGGACTTTGGTTTCACCGAGGAGCAAGAGCTGCTGCGCCGTTCGGTTGTGGAGTTCTGCGAGAGCGAGATAACAAATGAGAAGGTGCGCGAGTGGGAGGAGACGCTCGATTTCCTGCCCCAGGAACTCTGGGACAAGATGGCGGCGCTCGGGTTCTTCTCCATGTCGGTCCCGCAGGAGTACGGGGGAGAGGGCGGCGATATGGTCACCGCCATGGTGGGGCTGGAGGAGATATCGAAGGCGTCCACCGCGGTGGCGCTGGGGGTGGGCGCGACCATCGGGTTCGGGGCGCGGCCGCTGGCGGTCCTGGGCACCGAGGAGCAGAAGCAGGAGTTCCTGCCGAGGATCGCACGCGGAGAGCTGAAGTACTCGCTGGCGCTCACCGAGCCGGCCGGGGGGACGGACATACTGGGTGCGATATCGACGTACGCCGACCGGGACGGCGACGACTTCGTGATAAACGGGCAGAAGACATATATAACGGGCGCTCACGTGGCCGACTACCTGACCACCCTGGCGATAACCGACAGGGATAACCCGAAGAGGGCGGGGGCTCTTTCCATCCTCATGGTCAAGGCGGACACGCCCGGCATAGAGATCAGGCTCATCCCCAAGGTGAGCACCCATTGCTGCGGGTCCTGCGAAGTGTTCTACACGGACGTGCGGGTGCCCGCGGAGAATCTCCTGGGGACGCTGAACAACGGTTGGTACGACATCCTGTCCACGCTCAACCCGGAGCGCATCGGCGTGTCGATGATGTCGGTCGGTGTCGCCGAGGCGGTGTTCGACGCGTGCCTGGCATACTCAAAAGAGCGGATGGCGTTCGGTAAGCCCATCGGGCAGTTCATGATAATCCAGCACTACCTGGCCGACATAGCGGTAGGCATCGAGAACGCGCGCAACCTCGTCTACAAGTGCGCCTGGCTGCACGACACGGGAAAGCCTTACCACATCGAAGCCACCATGGCGGGGCTTTATGCCTCGAAGATGGCGCTGGACGCGTCGACGGTCGGCATGGAGATATTCGGCGGGTACGGGGTGACCATGGAGGCCGACATCCAGCGGTACTGGCGCGACTCGCAGCAGATGGTCTTCAGCCCTATATCAAACGAGATGAGCAAGAACTTCATAGCGCAGTGCTACGGGCTGCCGAGGTCTTATTGATCGACGGGGGTCGGACCCCGCTGGAAGAGGAGGAAGAGATGGACTACGACGTCCTGTTCGAGCCGCTGACAGTGGGGGACGTGGAGCTCCCCAACCGGATCGCCATGGCGCCAATGAACATGGTCTACTGCGACCCCGATGGGGTCAACTCCGAGCAGTGGCTCGCGTGGTACGCGGCGCGGGCGAAGGGCGGCTTCGGCCTCATCATCACGGACTGCGTGGTGGTAAACCCTCACTCCTGGCGTGGCTCCGACCACCTGAACGCGCATCTGTTCATAGACGAGAGGCACGGCCGGCAGCTCGGAGTGATGGCGGATAACATCCACGCGTTCGGCTCCAAGGTGTTCATCCAGTTGAGCCCGGGGTTCGGGCGGCAAGGGCACGCCTCGCACCTCACGCCCAACGAACCATCGGCCGCCCCCTCTCCGATCCCTTACTCCGTCGATCTGAGGAACTTCAACGACGGTTGGGAGAAGACGCAACGCAGGCTCGACCCCAAGCTGAACGCCGTGCTGGACGCGCTGGGCGGGCTCGACGCCATACGGAAGATGGACGAGGAGGAGTACGGGAACTTCGAGCGCATCATCTCGGAGGTGATGAAGCGCGAGGATCCGGGCCTCTACCGCTCTTTCAAAGGGGACGTGCCGCGACAGTTGACCCACTCCGAGATAGTGGAGATGGAAGACCGAATGGCAAACGCCACCAGGGAAGCGTTCCGCTACGGGTATGACGGCGTCGAGATACACAGTCCTCACGGCTACCTGATCCACCAGTTCCTGTCACAGCGCTCGAACGAGCGGGTGGACGAGTACGGCGGGCCGCTCGAGAACCGCTGCAGGTTCCTCCTGAACATCATCAGGAAGACACGCGAGCTCATCGGGCCGGAACGGGTGCTGGGCGCACGCTTCTCGGGCGACGAGCTGATGCCGGGCGGCGTGGCCAACAGTGAGATGAAGAAGATCGTGGGCATGGCCGCCGCGGAGGGCTTGAGTTACATCAGCGTCTCGCAGGGGTGCTACGAGAACCCCGGTGCGTTCGCTCCCGACGGTGAGGGCGAGATGCTCAAATACGGGCCCGGGTTCAGGAAGGCTTCTGACCTTCCCGTGTTCATACCCAACATGATGACGCCGAAGGCGTCGGCGAAGGCGATTACGTCAGGCAAGACGGACGTGGTCATGCTGGGCAGACAGGCGATAGCCGACCCGTTCTGGCCCGCCAAGGTGAAGGCTGGACGGGAGAAGGACATAGTGAAGTGTGCCCGCTGCAACACCTGCTTCATCAACCTTTTCGAGCACAAGTGGCTGAGATGCGAGGTCAACCCCACGGCGGGGTTCGAGAAGTACCTTCCCGAGATGTGGCGCATCAACGCCCCAGGGATGGAAAAACGGGTGAAGAAGTTCCTGTCCAAAGCCGAAGGCCTGTAACGCGGCGAAGGGCACCAGGCGGGAGGTCAGATGAGAACACTTGGCGATATTCCCAGAAAGCACGCGCGGCTCGACCCCGAACGTGAGTGCCTGGTTTGCGAGGACACCCGTCTCACCTGGGGCCGGCTGAACGAGCGGGTGAACCGCCTGGCCAACGGCCTGACCGTCCTGGGCGTCGGGAAGGGCACCAAGGTAGCGGTCCTGGCCCTCAACTGCCACAGGTACATAGAGATCTACTACGCCACGGCCAAGCTGGGAGCGGTCGCGGTCCCGCTGAACTTCCGCCTCTCACCTGACGAGCTCGCATACGTGATAGACCACGCCGACGCGGAGGTCCTGATGGCGGGGGCCGAGTTTGCGGGTGTCTTAGAACAGGTGGGGGACCGCATCCCGAAAGTCCGCGAGCGCATCACTCTCGGCTGGCAACAGGACGGCTGGACCGACTACGAGCAGCTGCTGGAGCGCTCGCCCGCGACCGAGCCGGACGTGCAGGTGGACGAGGACGACCTCTGCCAGTTCCAGTACACCGGCGGCACCACCGGCCTGCCAAAGGGGGTCATGCTGACCCACCGCAACTACCTGACCGCGGCGTTCGGGATGGGCCTGGCCAACCTGTTCGACCCGGGCGACGCCACCCTCCAGGTGCTCCCCATATTCCACACGGCGTGGTGGCCGATACTGGTGCACCACTGCGCGGGCGGCAAGGGCATAATCATCAAGCAGTTCGACTTCAACGAGATCCTCTCGATCATCCAGGGAGAGCGCGTCACACACGTGAACATGGTCCCCATCCTGTTCTCCTGGATACTCGACTTCCCGGACCTCGATAAGTACGACCTGTCCAGCATCAAGTATTTCACCTACGCCGGGGCGCCCATGCCAGCCGACCTCATGAAGCGCCTGCTCGACAGGTTCGGGCCTGTCTTCCAGCAGGGTTACGGGCTGACCGAGGCCGCGCCGCTCGCGACGATGCTGCGGACCGAGGACCAGTGCCGCCTCGAAGGACCGCCCGAGCTCACCCGCCGAATAACCTCGGCCGGCCGCGAGTCGCTGGTCACCGAGGTCCACGTGTTCGACGAGGAGGACAATGACGTAGTGGTGGGCGAGATCGGCGAGATCGTCGTACGCGGCGCAAACGTGATGAAGGGCTACTGGAAGGACCCCGAGCTCACGGCCAGGACCATGCGCAACGGCTGGTTGCACACGGGAGACCTTGCCCGCGTCGACGAGGACGGCTTCATCTACATAGTCGACCGCAAGAACGACATGATAATCACCGGCGGAGAGAACGTGTACCCGTTCGAGGTAGAGCGGGTGATATACGAGCACCCCGCCGTGCTGGAGGCCGCCGTGGTAGGAATGCCGGACCCGAAGTGGGGGGAAGCGGTCACCGCGGCGGTCGCCTTGAAGGAGGGCACGAGCGCCACCGGAGATGAGATCATTGCCTTCGTCAAGGAGCGCATCGCGGGGTACAAGACGCCCAAGCGCGTGGTCATCATGGACGAAGTCCCAAAGACCGCGATCGGCAAGGTCCTCCGCCGGGAGGTACGCGAGTACCTCACGGAGATGGACGCCTGACGGCGGCCTTCAACCCGTGAGAGACCGGCGCCGAACAGACAGGTCGTCAGGGGAAAACGCATGAGTGGTAGTCGGGAACGGGGGGAGCTGCTCGCCGAGGAGGTTCCGCACTCAGGGGAAAGCCCGGGAGAGGCTGGGCCATGAAGGTGGTCAGGACCGCCTGCAGGGGATGCCACGGGGTCTGCCAGGTACTGGTGCATCTCGAGGGCGACCGAGTGGTCAAGGTCACCGGCGACCCCGAAAGCCCGACCAGCCACGGCTACCTGTGCCCGAAGGGAGCATCCGCCCCCGACCTTCTTTACCACCCCGACCGCATCACACATCCCCTGCGTCGGAAAGGCAAGCGCGGGGCAAACGAATGGGAGCGCGTCTCCTGGGACGAGGCCCTCGGCGAGATGACCGAACGCCTCGAGGACTTGAGGTCCGGGCCGGGCACGGAATACTTCGGCATGGCCCAGGGGACGGGCAGGCCGTACACGAGCTTCACATCGCGGTTCGCCCACGCGTACGGCACTCCCAACTTCACTGGGGTCGCGCACCTCTGTTACATGCCGCGCTGGCTGGCAAGCGTCCACACGATGGGGCAGTTGCCGATCTGCGACTTCTACGGGTTCGGCGGGGCAATGCCGCGATGCGTCGTCGTCTGGGGGTGCAACGTTACCGAGACGGGGGCCTCGGACGGGATGTGTGGTGGCACGGTCGAGCGCGCCCTCGAAGCCGCCGAGAAGGTCATAGTCGTCGACCCCAGGCGCATCAAGCCCGCGCGTGCCGCCGACCACTGGCTGCAGCTCAGGCCAGGCACCGACGGGGCACTGGCTCTCGCGATGATAAACACCATAATCACCGAAGGTATCCACGACAGCGAGTTCGTGGATGGCTATACGCTCGGCTTCGACGAGCTGGCGGAGCATGTGACCTCCTTCACGCCGGAGTGGGCCGAGCCGATAACCGGGCTTCCGGCTGAAGAGATCCGCGAAGCGGCCCGCACCTATGCCACGACGACGCCCGCCGCCATGCTGTGGGGCAACGCGGTGGACATGAGCGCATGCAACTATCAGACCGCGCGCTCCATGCTCATACTGCGAGCCATCACCGGCAACATAGACCGGCCTGGCGGCGATGTCCTCTGGGTCGCACCCGAGGGGGTCCGCCAGCGCTCGCTGTTCATGAACGTGGAGGTCACGGGACTTCAGTTCCTCCCGCCCGACAAGTTCGACAGATCGGTGGACGGAGGCGCCTACCCGCTCTGCGCGATCACCCACGCCCCGACTTTCTGGCGCTCCATTGTGACGGGCGAGCCGTTCCGTATAAAGGCGCTGTGGGTCGTGGGCTCGAACCCCCTTGTCACGCAGTCCCACTCCGAGGAGATAGCCCGCGCGCTGGACCTGCTGGAGTTTACCGTGGTATCGGACTTTTTCCTCACCCCGACCGCTCAACAGGCCGACCTGGTCCTCCCCGCCGCGACCTGGCTGGAGCAGGACGACGTGGCTAACATCCACAAGATCTGGTGCGTGCTGGCCCGGCGGAAGGTGGCACAGGTGGGAGAGGCACGCGACGACCGCGAGGTGATGATCGACCTGGCTCACAGGCTCGGGCTCGACGAGGCTTTCCCCTGGGCGGACCTGCGGGAGTACTTCGACTGGGTACTGGAGGAGACCGGCATGGACTTCGATGGGTTCTGCGAGCGCGGCATCCTGACCGGCCGGATGCGGTACGAGAAGTTCAAGGAGTCGGGTTTCGCGACGCCGACGGGAAAGCTCGAGCTGCGCTCGACAATCCTGGAAGCGATGGGCCTGGACCCCCTGCCGGTATACCGCGAGCCGCCGGCGTCGCCCCTGTCGGCCCCGGGCCTGGCCTCCGAGTACCCGCTGGTGCTGACCACGGGGGCGAAGATACGCGGTTTCTTCCACAGCGAGGGAAGGCAGATCGGGCGGCTGCGTCGCCTGAACCCGGAGCCCCTGGTGGAGCTGCACCCCGAGACTGCCGCCGGGTTCGGCATCGAAGACGGGCACCAGGTCGTCGTTGAGACGCCCGACGGAAGCGTCACCATGATCGCCCGCCTCACAGACGGCATCCGTCCGGACACCGTCTGCGCCCAGCACGCCTGGTGGTTCCCCGAGGACGGCGCCCCCGAGTACGGCTGGCGGCGCTCCAACGCGAACATGCTGTTTGGCGATACGGCGTACGACCCGGACACGGGCTCCGAGCCGATGAAGTGCTCGCTGTGCAGGATACGAAAGGCCTGACCGACACCACGCCGACAGGAGGATGTCTATGAACGCCCGCGAACGGATCGAGGCAGCCATCCGGCTCGAGAAGCCCGACCGCATCCCCGTGGTCCCGATAATCGACATCTTCGCGGCGCGCTATGCCGGCATCACCCAGCACGAAATGCTGTTCGACCTGCGCAAGGCGGATGCGGCGATCGAGAAGACGATGGCCGACCTCGGCCGCATCGACGGTATGAACCTCTCGTACGGTGGCATGGGACGCACGCTGAAGCTCATCTTCCCGTCCCCGCCCCTTCTGCCCGGCGTCGACGGTTATCCGCCCGATGAGATGTTCCAGTTCGTCGAGTTGGAGGTCATGAAGCCCGAGGAGTACGACGACCTCATCAAGGCCGGCGCGCTACCGTGGCTGCTCGACACTGTCTCCACCCATAACCCGAACGTGCGCGGCAAGGTCCACGCCTACATCTCACTAATTCGGAGCGCCAAGGACGATTACCTGATCGGCCGCTCCGCCAGGCGCTGGGCTCGCCAGGACTTCGAGTGCCTGGTCGGCTCCAACATCGTATTCACCCCGATGGAGTTCTTCTCCCTCACCCTCCGCTCGATGACCGAGTTCACCCTCGACCTCTTCCGCCGTCCCGAGAAGGTCAAGGCCGCGAGCCGGCCGCTCATGAAGTTCTTCAAGGCGCGTGGCGACCGGGCCGTGAAGATAACAGGAGTCCGCAGAGTGTTCATGGGCGGAACCCGCACCAGCGCGACGTTCCTCAGCCCGAAGCTGTTCGAGGAGATGGCCCTGCCTGAATGGAAAGAGCTTTGCGAGCACTTCGTCTCGCGGGGCATAACCCCGGTGCTCCACATGGATAGCGAGTGGACCCCGTTCTTCGAGTACCTGAAGGTCCTTCCGCCCCGCGCCTGCATCCTGAACCTGGACGGCACCTCCGACATCTTCAAAGCGAAGGAGGTTCTCGGCGACCATATGTGCATCATGGGCGACGTCCCCGCCACGCTCCTCAAGCTGGGCCAGCCCGACGAGGTGCACACCTACTGCCGCCGCCTCATAGACGAGATCGGTGCCGACGGCGGCTTCATCCTCTCCTCGGGCTGCACTGTCCCCATCGACTCCAAGCCCGAGAACGTGAAAGCCATGATCGAATCCGTGCGGGGTTGAGGTTTGGGCCGCTCCTTCATCCTGCTGGAGGAGGTATAGTGGCCTCGAATTCCCCTCCCTCCGCCACTGTAGCGGCTTTATGCTCAGTTCAAATGTCTGGCACTTCGATCAGGACTCCAACCTCAAGATCGTATCGACCGGGTCGGAGAATTCCGGCGGAACAACCAGCCTGGCACCGTTCCGGTCTCGGATGATATCGAGCCGCGTGCCTCCCGGCTCGAGGACGGCTCCGCGCACTGTCTCCCACGCCCGTCCCTTTAGTTCCACCACGATTGGCCTGGTGGATCGGCGCATGTTGAACAGGTGAAGAAGCGTATCCGGCCCATGCTCGCAGGCAGTCGTCTTGAAGCCTGCAGGCTTTACCTCAACCCCCTTAGGTTCCCTCCGTCGATAGCGACGGGGAACCGACTCCGCGAACAGCCGCTTCCTCGGGACGTACCAGTCGCCCAGGATGCCGAGCTGTTTGACCTGGTCCGGGTATATTCTGCCGTCCAGCTCGCTCGTAACGCCCATGAAGAAGAGCCCTCCGTTGGCCATCACGATGGCCGCCATACGCAGCAGGTCGTTCGGGTCGTCGCGCAGGGTCGGGTCCTGCCACCATCTTCCTGCGGGTGCGATGAGCTCCCAGGGTGGCTCGAACAGGCGGCGGCCGATAGTGGCCCACTTCCAGCAGCTCGCGAACACCGGGACGAGCCCCCGATCCATTTTTACGAGCTTCAGATAGTGGCCGTCGGGGTTGTGTGCCTCACTCGAAGTGTAGTGGAGCCTGCGCTGAGCGCTGGGGAAGTAGTTGGACGCGTTGAAGGCGAGAACAGTTTCGGGGTACTCGGATCGGAAAAGGTCTATCGTGGCGTCGGTTGCCTCGTCGGGCCAGTACCAGTCTATCCACATACCGTCGGGGGCATACCTGTCCATGATCTCGCGGTACTGGGCGCGCATGTAATCGAGGTACTCGGGCCTGTATCCAATGAAAGAGATCGTGTGCCCTGGTGCCGGCTGGATCGAGTCGAACTTCGGGTTGTGGTCGAAGACGGATGAATAGTAGAACATGAACGGGATGCCGGCCCTCCGGCTGGCTTCGGCGAACCTCGCGGCATAGTCATCCGGCGTCTTCCAGTCGGTCAGCCCGGTGTCGAAGTAACAGATGCCGTCATGCCATTTGATCTCCATCATGTGGTAATTGGCGCCTGTCCTCGCGCTCAGGTCGACCCAGTCCTCGACCTGGCAAAACGGCCCGTTGAAGGCGAGGTTCCCCTCGTCGTCCATCATGGAGCGATTGAACTGTCTGTAGTCGCGCTCCCAGTCCATGCCCGGGCGGTACTCGATCTGGTATTGAACACCGATACCGGGCCTTCGCCACCAGGGTCGCTCGGCGTCCCCCTGGTGCCTGACCGGTGAGATCGCTCTCAGCGCGACGCCGCCGATGATCCCCAGGGCTTCGCGCGACATTTGCGTGGCAACCTTCATAGCCTGTGAGCCTGTCAAAGCTGACCTCCCCGGGATCCACGCGCAGCCTCTTACTAGTGGACCGTCCCTAACGCTTCTTTACACGCGTTAACCTTGTCGAGTATGACATCCGCGCCCTTCGTCCATACGAAGGGCCGGGGATTTTCGTTGTGCTTGTCGATGTACTGGCCGATCGCGTC
>Ga0209539_1000058_pt1 | contig 65096 bp, 62 predicted proteins | sample BarGraNGADG00312_2_FD_184499 | JGI IMG/M metagenome (GOLD analysis project Ga0209539, IMG submission 184499) | Arctic peat soil microbial communities from Barrow, Alaska - Barrow Graham LP Ref core NGADG0011-312 (SPAdes) (version 2) | ecosystem: Environmental > Terrestrial > Soil > Wetlands >...
CCGGATCCAGGCGTCCCACGCGTCCCGGAGGAGGAAGAACATCTGCGACTCGTCGGCCGTCGTGAAGCCCGGGTCGACGCCCGCCTCGACCGGCCTGGTCTTCAGGAGACTGGTCGCGAAGGAGTGGATGGTGGAGGCCTGGCACTGCTCGAGGTCCACGAGCGCCTCGACGAGCCTGTCCTCACAGTCTCCGGGAAAGTCGGCGCGGAGGGCCTCCTCGTACGGCTCGAAACGCCCGGCGAGCCACTCGTCGATCTTCTTGTACAGTTTTACTTTCAGCTCGCCGGCGGCTTTCTCGGTGAACGTTATCGCGACTATGTCGCGAAGCCTGGCGCGGCCCGTCACCACTATGTAGAGGATGCGCGTTACGAGAAGCGTGGTCTTGCCGGTGCCAGCCCCGGCTTCGACACAGAGGCACCGGTCGACCGCCCTGATTATCTCGTCACGGTCTTCGTCAATCGCCGCCAACGAATATCTCCCCGTTGTAGAGCCTCGCCAGCCCGTCGGCCTGGACGGCCTCGCCCTTCCGCCTGTCGAGGTAGGCCCGCTGGCCCGGGCAGGCGTCCGCGAAATCGCAATAGTCGCACCACCTGCCGGGCATCCTCAAGAAAGTGCCTCTCTCAATCGAGTCTCTCACCTGCCGGAGGATTTCCAGGAACCATGCCATGTGCCGGTCGCCCGACTCCTCCCCGTACACGACGCGTTCGCCTTCGCCCTCGAACGGGTAGTAGAGAACGCTCGTCCAGTTCGAGAGCTCGTCGATGTCGAGCCCCATCAGCTCACACGTGCCGAAGATGTACGAGGCACCCTGCAGGTTGAGCCATCTCCCCTCGCCCGGTTTCGTCTCGAACGGGTTGCCTTCGCCCTTTTTCGTGACACGGTTCTTGACCTTGCCCGTCTTGTAATCGGTGACGACGAGCCGCATTTCCGAGCGGTCCATGTCCGCCCGGTCCATCTTGCCGCTGATGCAGAGTATCGGGGCGCCTTCCTCATCGGGCACCATCACTGTGAAGTATTCCTCGGCGAAGACGTTCTCGTGACCGGTCAACGCCTGCATCTCGTCGACTGCCTTGCCGGCCGCCACGAAGATCTGTTCTTTCTTCCTGTCCCAGCTCGCTGGCGCGCCCGCCAGCCCGGACCTCTCGAAACTCTCGAAGCATGCCCGCGTGGCTTCGTCGAGGACCCCGGCCGCTTTTGCCGCTCTCTCCTCCGGCGGCAGCGCGCGATAGCGCTCCGTGAAATCCGCCATGACCGAGTGGAAGATGACACCAAGGTCCTGCGGCGTTATGACCAGCGCCTCCTCGGGCACGCGCTCCTTCCTGACCTTCAAGACCTCGGCGTTGAAGAACAGGTACGGGCACCTCGTGAAAGACTCGAGCGAGCTCACGCTGAGCGACTTTCGACCGGAGAGGAACTTCTTCCCCATTTCACCGACGACGCCGTCGAAGCGATCGAACGTCCTGCTCCCGCGGGAGGAGAACATCTTCTTCGCTCGTGCGACCTGTGGCTCGCCGCTTATGTACGCCCGCATCGCGGCGGCGCGCGGGCTTCTCTCCGGCTGCAGGAAAGCCATGTGAAGCTCGTGATCGTCCAGCGCCCTTTCGGGATCCAGGCCCGCTCCCCGCATCAGCAGGGCACGCCTGAACAGCGGCGCGGGCAGCTTCTCGAGCTCCTCGTAGTTGTTGCGCCGGCCGGTCAGGGCCTCGGCCACCTGAAGAAGGTAGAAGCTCGGTATCCTCGGACGGCCGGTCGACGAGTCGAGCCTCGGGAACGTGATGACCAGGCGCTCTCTCGCCGCCCCGATCGCGACCTGGAACAGCAGCCTCTCCTCGAGGACTCTCTCTTTCTTGAGTGGCAGAAAACCTGCGCCGCCACCGGCCTGGTTGATAGAGTCTCGCTCGTCATCGAGGAGCGCGGCGTCCTCCCTGACCGGGGAGGGAAACGATTTCTCAACAAGCCCGGGAAGCAGGACCAGCCTGAAGGCCGTGCCCCTCGCGTCCATCAGCTCGAGGACATTGACCGCGCTCTCGGAATCCTCGGCGCGCCTGAAGCTGCCTTTCTGAAGCTGCTTCGACTGGAGTTGCTCTGAGAGCATCAGCACGAACTCTTCGCGCTTGACGCTCTCATTGACGGGTGCCGTCGCGAGCTCGTCTATTGCCTCGAGCAGCCTGGCCCTCATGGGAGCCGACCGGGGTGTCTCCTTCACGAACTTCTCGAACAAAGCGATGAGCGGAGCGGTCATCTCGGGCAATTTGCCTTCGGCTGGAATGGTCGACAGGCCCGCGTCTAATTCCGAGAGGACGAGCAGAAGCTCTTCGACGTCCACTGTGAGCCTGTTGTCCGGCTCGCGCCCGCACTCCAGCTCGTGCTCGTTCGTCGCAGCCACGTAGTCTCGCAGCCTTGTCTCCCACTGATCGAGCCCGGCCACGACGTTTGCCTCGGCCGAGATGTGGCGCCACCTGTCCTGCCTGGCTCTCCCGGTCCTTCCCAGCACGCCCTCGACGTCCAGTTCGACGAATGAGAGGAAGTCGATCACGGCCGTTCTGGGCAGATCGGAGCCGGACAGCTCGAGGAGCATCGTGAACGCCCTGCCGTCGGGAGTGTCCAGGAGTGTCCGATCGAAGGCCGAGTAATATGGGATCCGCGCGCGCTCGAACTCCTCGCGGATCAAAGGCATGTAAGTCGAAGAGTTACGCAGCAGGACCGCCATCTCGTCGAACCGCACGCCTTCTCCGGCGGCGGAGATTATCTCGCGGGCGAGCTCCTCGACCTCCCGCGCTTCGCCGGGAGCAGAGACGATCATGACCGAGCCGTCGCAGACCGGCGCTTCTTCGCCGCCCGGCGTGGAAGCCCATCTCTCCTGCAGCCTCCCCAGGTCGCTCGTTTCATCTGCCTCGACCGGGACGTGCTCGCACCTTGAGAAGCCGCTCGACTCGAGCCATTCCATGGTGCCCTCGGCGTATCGCCAGGCCTCCCGGGACTGGTGAGGGAACATCACCAGGATGTCCATCGCCTCCGACAGCGCGGCGAGGAGCTGCCGCTGCAGTCCGGTGAGGTCATAGAAGCCATAGATGATGACCCGGTCGGTGCCGAAAAGCGCCGGGGCCGACCGCGCGCCGTTGATCGCCTTGCGAAGGACGTCCGAGTGCCTCGAGAAAGTGCCGTGGAGCGCCGCTCCGAAACGCTGGTAGAGATCCAGCAGCTCGCCGACCTTGCTCCCGTCACCTGGAGGCACGGGCACCTCGTCGAACCCGCTCTCATCGAGGTCGTCGAAAGTCGACAGCAGAACCGGCGCGAAGCCCGGCATCTCCTTCGTCAAGGCGAACCGGTTGTCCCTCGACAGAGACCCTGAGAGCCGGCGAAGCATCCACTCGGCCACCGACCTCGGAACCGCCGGCAGAGGGTCTGCGCCATAGGTGAGCCGGCGACAGAAACTCCTCAGGGTCATGATCCGCACGTTCACCTGGCCTTTTTGGGGGAGCCTGTCGGCCAGGAGCAGTTCGAGGTGATCGGCAAGGACCTTCGAGCCAACCAGCACGATCACGGGCGCGAGGATATTCACTGATTTGGTTTCGGAGACCTCGTCGATCAGCCTTTGTTCGAGCGTGTTGAAATCGCCGCATATAAGCTTTCGTTCCATGGGTGGATTATATCAACGAGCCGGGACACGGAATCCTGCCGCGGTTATTATTGTGGAATCGCATATCCATATTGCATAATTTGCTCACTGAACGCGCACCGGACGCCGATAGGAATCTTGTGGAACAGACAAAATATATTCTGCTGGTCGATGACGATGAAGATTTCGCGAAAGTCGTCAGGATATACTTCAGCCGCTCCGGGTTCGAGCTCGGCTGGGCTTCTAGTGGCAAGAAGGCGCTCAAGGCGATCAACTCACGACTGCCCGACGCGATGATCCTCGACGTGATGATGCCAAAGATGAACGGTATAGAGGTCTGCCGCGACATACGCGCAAAGATGGGACTGCGCCACCTGCCGATCGTGGTACTGAGCGCGTTCCCGAGCGAGGACGTCAAGAAAGAGATACTGGGTCTCGGCGCCGACCTCTACCTCACCAAGCCCATAGGGATGGAGGACCTCGTCGATCACGTGAAGAGCGCGATCCCCCGCGACGCCTGACGGGTGACCGTTTCTCTCAACGCCGACCTTTTTTCGCATTGGTGCCTTTTCGCATTGGTGCCTGTCACCTTTTTCGCAATTTGGCAATTCATAACAAAAACAGCGGGCTGTTGAGCCCGCTGCTTCTACAACCGATATTGCTTTTTCTCTAAGGTGACTGTCCTGGTATCGGCGGTACCTGCTGCTGCTGGGGCATCGGCGCCGACTGGCTCTGCGGGAGCTGGTCTCCACGCTGCTGGAACCGGGGCATCATGCGCGGGCTGTATCCGTTAGGCATCTGGCCATCGTTGTTCCAATCGCGTTGACCCTGCTCGAACCTCTGGCCCTTGCGGCCGAATCCATCCCTGTCACACCTTCCGAAACGCCCGCTGCCGCACACCGCCATCGCGATGGTCGACATGAGCAACAGCACCGCGGCGATCGACACGATGATCAGCGCGATCTCGACACCGGTGTAAGCCCTGCGTGGCTTCTTTACCGCTGGCCCTACGGGCGGCGGAGTGGGAGGTGGCGGCGTCTTCGAGGCCTTCGCCTCCACGGGCTCTGCCGCGGCGGCGGCCTCTTCCGGCTTCTCAGGCGGTGTTTCGATCTGAGTCGTCGGTTCGTCCTTTGGAGTGTCTTCCATATTTCATCTCCTCTCTTTCAAGCATTTAGACTATCGGGCTCCAAGCCTGGTTCCAGTGTAGTTGCGGAATGTTAAAAAAACTCGAAGGTTCGATGACTTTATCGAGTACGCGCCAGCTCTGCGAGACCGTCCCGCGCTGTCAGATTTAACACAAATCGGGTATTATCAGAGTCCTCTGTTTCGTATTTCACAGCCAGAAACCGCGCCGAGAGGAAAACGATGTCGAACAGAACGTTGTTTCGTGCCGTTACGATAACGCTCGCCGTGCTGCTGATAAGCGTGCTGGTCCCGGCTGCAGCGATGGCGGTGCCTCGGGGCGGGTCGGACACGATGGGATGCCCCGGCCAGGCCGGCAAGACCTGGTACTTCGCCGAGGGCAACACCCGCGCCGGTTTCAGCGAGTACATCTGCCTGCTGAACCCGGGGGCGAACGTCGCGCTGACGGACTTCACCTACATGCTGAGCACCGGCGAGACGATCGCGCGAAAGCACGACCTCCTGCCGAACAGCAGGACGACCATCGAGGTCGCGAAGGAAGTCCCCGCGAACTGCGACGTCTCACTCAAGGTCACCTCGAGCGAGCCGATCGTGGTGGAGCGCCCGATGTACTTCGTGTACAACGGCGTCTGGTCCGGCGGGCACGATGTGCTCGGAGCCGCGGCGCCGAGCTCGGACTGGTACTTCGCCGAGGGGACTACACGGGACGGATTCGACTCCTACCTCTGCCTGCAGAATCCGAACGACGCTGAAGCCACCGCCACGGTCGATTACTTCCTGGTCGACGGCACGAAGCGCTCGAAGACCGGCATAAAGATCAAGGCCAGGAGCCGCTACACGATCTCGACCTACAACGACGACCTGGGGATCGGCCGCCACAACGACGCGAGCGGCGACTTCAGCGTCAGGGTCACGACGTCCGAGTTCACTCCTCTCGTTGTCGAGAGGCCGACATACTTCAGCTACAGGCCGAACCTCTACGGAGGAAACGACGTGATAGGGGCGCTGAAGCCGCTCAATGACTGGTACTTCGCGGAAGGTTGCACGAGGCCCGGCTTCGACACTTACCTCTGCCTCTCCAACCCGGGCACCGAGGACGCGAAGGTGGACATAAGCTACTTCTGCGGAAACGGGCAGGTCGTAGACAAGAAGGGGATAACGGTCGGCCGCGGCAGCCGCTCGACCATAACGGCGCACGACGAGGCGCAGGGCATCGGGCGGGCGGACAGCTCTCGCGGTGACTTCAGCGCGAAGGTCCATTCGGCCAACGGTGTGCCGGTGGTCGCGGAGCGAGTCAGCTACTTCTTCTACAGGCCCTTCTGGAGCGGCGGCCACGACGTGATCGGCGCCTCCGAGCCGGCGAAGACGTGGCTCTTCTCAGAAGGGTGCACGCGCCAGGGCTTCGATACCTATCTCTGCATCGCGAACCCGGGCGACCAGGCTGCGAAGGTCAACATCACGTACTACCGCGGCGACGGCCAGCAGGAGACCAAGAGCGGCGTCGACATCGCGGCGAAGTCGCGCGCGACGATGGCCGTTCACGACCCCGGACAGGGTATCGGGCGGCGCGACGACGCGAGCGGCGACGTGAGCGTAAGGATAGAGTCCACGAACGGAGTGCCGGTCGTGGCCGAGAGGCCGATGTACTTCGCCCAGCGCTGGCGCACGATGGACCGCACCGCGATCGCCAACGCGTGGCGCTGGGGCAACCTGACCCGCGGCAACAAGACGAGGCCCATGGTCGCGCTCACTTTCGACTGCGAGAACAGTGCGTCCAACACGGCGCAGCTGCTGGACGTCCTGAAGTCGAAGGGAGTGCTCGCGACGTGCTTCCTCCTCAACAACGTAGCGCAGTCGCAGAGCGTGGTCACGAGGCTCGCGAACGAAGGCCACGAGATCGGCAGCCACGGCGTCTCCCACGCGCAGTTCACCAAGATCTCTTCCTCCCAGGTCGCGTCCGAGCTCGCGGCGGTCGAGACGGCCGTCAACAGGACCACCGGGTTCACGACCAAGCCGTATTTCAGGTTCCCGTACGGAGACATGAACGGCGGGCTGGTCGCCCAGGTGAACTCGCTCGGTTACTACTCCTGTTACTGGAGCGTCGACCCGCAGGAATGGAGCGCCAGCAACTCGGCGGAAAAGGTGATAAACACGGTCATCTCGGAGTCCGGGCCCGGCGCGATCATCCTGATGCACGACTCGGCGAAGACCATAGGCTGCCTGCCGACCATCATCGACGGCCTCCGCGCGAAGGGCCTGGTGCCGGTCACGATGACGGAGCTCCTCTACCCCGGGCCTTGATAAGCGATAGGGTCACAGACCGGTTTCTTGAGACAGCACTAAGGCCGTAATTCCCGGGTTTACTCAGAAGGTCGGCTCATTCCCTCACTTGGCCCCTTTTGCGTTTTTTTACCACGCCGCGGCGTCGTGAAGAGCGCTCCCGCAGTTCGGGCAGAACTCGGTATCGGGTGTCGAGCTGTAGTGGCACAGCGAGCAGACCTTGTTCCTAGCGGCCGCCTGGGGCAGCTGCTGAGGCGCGTACTGCTGAGGCGGTGCGTAAAGCTGGGGAGTCTGCGGCGGAGGAGGCGTTCCGGCGCCTACTATGCTCCCACAGTTCCAGCAGTAGACCTCGCTCGAAGGCACGGCGGCCTTGCAGTTCGAGCAGACGACCGCGCCCTGCTGGTAAGCGTGGTCCGGTGGCGCGGCGGGCCTGGCCAGCATCGGGTTCTCCTGCTGCTGGTAATAGTAATCAGGCGGGTAGACCATCGGCATCTGGGAGCGCCTCGACCGGCCTCGATCCGACGTGTGAAGGACTATCGCGATGATGAGCCCTATCAGCCCCAGGAAGAAGCCGAGGACGAAGCCGAGCCAGAACGGGTAATCGCCCCCCTGGACCAGCTTGCCGCATATGACGCCGAAGACGACGCCGACCACGAGCACGATGATCAAGTAGGTTCCGCTGAAGCCCGAGCTCGTTGTTATCTGACCTGCCAGGGCGAGCCCCATCTCTGCTGTCTCCTTAACTCACGCGCGCCGGAACGCTGTTCACACCCCCTGGAAACACCCCACTGCCGCCAAGCAGAGAGTATCTCAACAGGGCTCCCGTTTCCAGCGTCCCAAGTTCGACCAGAATCGCTTCGACCGCCATCGCGCATCCTACAGATAATATCGTTTTGCCCGGGGCGGTACTTAATAAAAGAAAGCCCCCGAAGGGGCTTCCTTTGATCTCGGTTCCGTCTAGTTGACCGTCACGTTGAAGACGTCGGTCTCTCCTGGCTGTCCACCGGTGCCGGGGGGCAGGTACTCCATCTGGATGAGAGCGTCGCCCTTGCTGACTCCCTTGAACACCCATTTGTCGGTGCCGCCCGCGCCTTCGAGCTTCTGCGCGTTCGGGCCGGGGGTGTAGGTGTTGCTTACCTTCACGACCGCCGGGCTGAGCGGGCCTGTTATCTGCCACGTGTACCCGGTGGTGGGGTTGGAATCCAGCACGATCGCGAACTCCTGTCCCGCCTTGACCGTGATGTTCTTGTCGGCCTTCGTATACGTCTTCATCGAGCTGCTATTCGTCGCCGAACCGCCCACCGTGACACTGATGTTGACGGTTTCGCCCGGCGTGCCTCCTGTGCCGGGGGGCATGTACTGCAACAGGATGACCGCGTCGCCCTTGCTCACGCCCTTGAACACCCACCTCTCGATGCCGGGAGCGCCTGCGACGTTGCTGGCGCCGGGGATGTAACTGTTCCTCACCTTGACAACGGCCGGGCTGAGCGGACCGGTCAACTGCCAGCTGTAGCCCGTAGAAGCGTTCGACTCGAGCTGGATCGTGAACTCCTCGCCGACGTTCACGGAGATATTCGTATCGGCCTTCGTGTAGGTCTTGTTAGTCTTGCTGGTAGACGACGATGGCGTCGTCGTGCTGCTCTTGCTCGGTGTGCTGCTGCTGCAGCCCGCGACCAGTCCGATGACAAGGACCGCCGCCAGTAATAGTGCTGCCAATCCTGCGCGTTTCCTCATGCTGCCCCTTTCCGGCCCGGCTACGCTCGCGACACTGCACGATCGAAGTTCGAACCTGCCCCCAGGTGATTGATGGTCCCTCGCCCTCCCTCGCAGAGCCAGGGCCCTGCCAGAAGTGATGATACCACGATACGTTTTCGCCATGTTTGACCTCGCTTGCCGCCCTCGGGTTCCTGCGAATCACAGATCGCTCCCTTATCTGAGAGGCCGCTGAGCCGGTCGGGCTGATCCCTCAGCCGGTGCCTGGCAGGCAGGAAAACGTACCCCGGTCAGAAATGAAACACCCAGGACGCCGGCCACGGCGGCAGGTCCGGCGGAAACAGCCATTCCCGGGTGGGGGTACAGGGGAAGGTCGATGTCATCAGCGATTGTCGGGGGCGGCAGCTTTTCACCTGAGCCCGGTGAGCCCGCGAAGAGAGGATTTCACAGGCGGGCGCCAGGTCTCAAATGGACTACACCGGCCCTCGTTCTGCTGACCGCGCTCGGGGCCGGCCTCAGGATAGCCTTCCTCTTCCAGCCGATGATGTACGACGAGACCGTCACTTACATGTATTTTGCGTCGAAGCCGTTGCCCACGGCCTTGAGCTACTATCCATTCCCGAACAACCACCTGTTCCATACGCTGTTCGTCAACTTCTCGACGCGGCTGTTCGGGGATGCGCCCTGGGCTATCAGGTTGCCGGCCTTTATCGCCGGCGTGCTGCTGATACCCGCGACCTACCTGGTCGTCAAGAGGCTCTTCAACAGCAAGGCGGGCATCATCGCGGCCGCCCTTGTGGCGGCGTCCTCGAAGCTCATCTTCTATTCCGTGAACGCGAGAGGCTACACCTTGCAGGCGCTGATAGTGCTCGCGCTGGTACTGGCGGCCGACTACATTTTGAAGAGCGACCGGCCCGGAGGATGGGTAGCTTTCGCCGCGCTCGCCGCGCTCGGCCTGTATACGATCCCGACGACCTTCTATTTCATCGGGGCAGTCATAGCCTGGATGCTCGTCTCCGTCATCGCGAAGGATTCGATCGCGCCGACCAGGGTGTTCCTGCGGAAGCTGGTTCTGGCGGGTCTCGCCGCGGTCGCGGCGACAGTGCTGCTCTACCTGCCTGTCCTGCTCACCAACGGCGCCAGAGCGCTGGCCCTGAACGGGGCCGGCCGGCCTCTGGCCTGGTCCGAGTTCTTGCACCGGCTGGGGTCAAGCATCGTCGGCACCTGGAGCGGCTGGAACAACGCGGTTCCCGCCGTGCTGTCTGTCTTCCTCGCTGCCGGATTCGTATGCTCGATAGCGTTCCATCGCCGGTTCGCGAAGAGGAGGGTCAACCTCGCGCTCGTCACGGTGGCCTGGTGCCTCCTGGTCGTCGTCGCCCAGAGAGTCGTTCCATTCACGCGCGTATGGGTGCCGTTGATCCCGCTCTACCTGGGCTTCTCCGCAGCCGGGCTCTGGTACGTCGGATCGTATGCTCTTGCCCGTCTGCGGCGCGCAAGGGTCGGGTCGTTCTCGAGGGCACGCGGTGCCGTCGCCGTCTCCCTCGGGCTGGCACTGTTCCTCGGCGCGATGGTCCTCGTGGTTCGCTCACCGTACCAGCCGGGCGACCAGATCACCTTCCCGAACGCGCCACAGGTGGCCCGCGCACTGGGCAAGGAGCTCCGCCCCGGAGACATAGTGTACCTGGAGCCGAACGTACGCAAACCGCTCGAGTATTACTTCGCCAGGTACCGGATCCCGCGACAGTACTTCTACGATTTCGACAGGCAGCAGCCGGGCCTCACGTCGATCCAGAGGGCGTACGTCATCGACGTCGAGCAGAAGCGCTTCCCGATCGCGTCGACTCTCAAGCGGAGCAACCTCGGCCGGAACAAGCACTACATTTTCCGCCAGGTGGCGGACTTCCCCTCGGCGAGCGTGAACCAGATAATGAACCTGTAAGACGGCCGTTAGACTTTCAGATCTTCAGGAAACGTTTCTATCACTGTGTCGGCAGCGTAATCCCGGCGTTCCGCAAATGGAAGGAAAATGTGGAACAAGCTCGGATTGGTGGTACGATATCAGGGTCGGATGATGCATTCGGAAGATGCCGGCTCGGGGAGGTAAGCGTGGACTTTTCGAGGATGGAACTGAGTGACTGGCTTGTTGGCGTCGGCGGCCTGATCATGCTCATCGGGACGTTCTTTCACTATTATGGTGTCGGATTCCTGTTCCCACTGATCGGCATCGGCGTCGTCGTCCTGGTCATCCTGGACAAGCTGGCCGACGTGCCGGCTGTGAGTGAATGGCCGCACCTGAGCACGCTGTACATAGTCGTCGGAGCGATCGCTGTAGCCATGGCTCTCCTGAGCCTGCTGTGGCTCCTGTTCTGGCTCGGCGGTATCATCTCGGCTATCTGGTACGTGACGCCTGTACTCCAGGTCCTGGCAAGTGGCGCCGTCCTTGTCGGCGGCATCATGATGAGAAAGGAAGCCGGAGCCGGCGGCTACCAGCAGCCTTACCAACAGCAGTACCAGCAGCCGCCGCCACAGCAGCAGCCTTACCAGCAGCCGCCGCAGCAGCAGCCTCCTTACCAGCCGCCTCCGCAGGCGCCTCCACAGCAGCAGCCCCCTTACCAGCCGCCGCCGCAGCCTCCGCAGGCGCCGCAGGGCGGACAGGGTGGGCCTCCTCAGCCGCCGCCAGGGACGCCCTGGCAGTAAACGCCTGAGCAATAAACAACGGGGGCCATTCGAGGCCCCCGTTTTTATTTGGGGTCAGGTCCGAAATCTTGAAATTTCGGAATTCGGGACCAGGTCTTTGAAGTGGTATCTGGGTTTTTGGATTAGTATTTCTTCAAGGAGGCAACAGCCGTGGGGGGCAAAAAAGACGAAGAAAGCCGGAGCGAAAAGATGCTCGAGGGCATCGAGCTGGCCGACAGGCCTCAGCCCAGGTTCACGAACAAGAACTTTTTCAGGGCGAGGCTTGCAGCATTCTTTGTTGGAATCATAGTGTGTGTCCTCGGCGGCTATATGTCCGGAAGCGCCTACCTTGCCTTCGGTCTCGCCGCCGCATGCATTATTACTGCTGTTGTTGTCGAGCTCTTGTTCAGGAAGGGCAAGCTCAGGTCAGCGGATTCAAGCGATGACTCGCCTCGTGAAGAGTGAGTCATTATCTGACAATTGTTGGTGGGCCGTACAGGGATCGAACCTGTGACCTTGGGATTAAAAGTCCCCTGCTCTACCAACTGAGCTAACGGCCCGAACTTCGACAGCTATTATAACGATACGTGAATCCCGTCGCCCTGACCTGTGATCAGTGAGCCGCCTGGTCCGGGTCGATGCCAAGGATCTCAAACAGCTCGGACTCCCTGCCCTTCTCGAGCACAACGATCAGGTCATCCTCGCCCATGAGCTCGATATCGCCGTGTGGGATGATGGCAAGATGCTCGCGAATGATCAAAGTCAGAAGGACTCCCTGTGGGAGGTTGATGTCCTTCAGGGCTTTCCCGATCACCGGCGATGCGACAGGCAGGGTGATCTCGACCATGCTGATGTTTTCTTCCTCAAAATTTATCAGTGAGAGAAGCCTGTGACGGGGCAGGCTATGCTCGATGAGGGAAAGGATCGAGGTTACGCTCGATACGGTGGGATGTATTCCAAGCTGGTCGAAGGTCTGCTGGTTCCTCGGGTTATTGACCCTTGCGATCACATTAGTCACGTCGTACTTTTCAAGCGCGAGCTGGCTGATAATGATGTTGTCCTCGTCGTCCCCTGTGACCGCAATGACGTAGTCCGCGCGCAGTATCCCGGCCTTCTCCAGAACCGGCATTTCCGTTCCGTCGCCAAGGATCGCGGAATGCTCGAACGTTCTCTCGAGAGAAGCGAACTTCTGCCTGTTATCATCGACCAGCGCGATCTCGTAACCTTCCGCCAGCAGCGCTCTCGCAAGGTTGGATCCAACCTTGCCCCCGCCGACTATCAGAACGAACAGGCTCATCGCTTCTTCGCCTCCCCACGGTACTCGGAAATCGTCTCGTGGATCTTGTCCACTGTCAGCGAGACCGGCGAAATCGTATTCAAACCTCTCTCGGAGAAAAATCTTGCCCGGTTCGGGTCGAAACACCTCACAACTACACACGGAACCTTGAACCGGTCCTTCGCGATCTGTCCGACGACAAGGTTTGTATTGTCGCCGGGTGTCGCCGCCACGAACACCTCGGTCTTCGCGATGCCGGCAAGCTCGAGCGCATCGACGTCGAGCGCGACGCCTTTGACGAATCTCCCCGAAAATTCCTTCGGGAGTCTCTCAGTCGAGTCCTCGCTCTTGTCGACCACGGTCACCTGATGGCCCGCGGTGTCGTATATCTCCGCGAGCCTCGACCCGACCCTCCCGCAGCCTACTATCAGTATCTTCATCAGGTCTTCCCTTCAACCAACCGGCCTTACTCCTGTTTCTTCTTCTCCAGGACGTCTATCACGGTGCAGCCGGCGTTCTCCCGAACGTATTCCAGTATCTTCGAGGATTCCTTCTGCTTTCTCGGGTCGGGCTTTGCGCTCAAGACTACCACGTCGAAGTTCTCGTTCTTCTGTATCTCGACAATCGTCTTGCTGCCCAGTCTCGACCTCTCCATCCTGGGAACAGGCGAGCGGCCCTTACGCTTTGCCATCTTTCCTGCCTGCTCCAGAGCGACCATGCCCCTGGAGAGCTCGGACTCGAAACCGCCGTCGAGGGGCTGTTCCATCGGCACTTCGACAATATACAAGGTTTCCAGGATCCCGTCGTCGCCGGCCAGCCGGGTCGCCATCTCGAGAGCGATCCTGGAGAACGGCGATCCGACGCTCGCTACAAGGACTTTCTTGAACAGCCTTGTATGCGGCCTGAACAACCTTGGACTGTAATAACGGATCAGCAGAGCCGCCAGGCCCACGAGCAGTATGATGCCCACGGCTGTCAAGAATCCTATTAGGAAGTGTATCGCCAACTGGTCATCCCCCGTCTTGAGCGTGCAGGCTCTCGTCCTCTTCACAGACGATGTGCATGTTAATGAAGTTGTTCGGCTCCCTCACGAGGCCGGTAAGAAGGCTGTTCTTCGACGTCTTGCCCGTCCTGCATTCCTCGGCCGGCCTCTCGAGTAGCAGTTGGGTCGCATTTTTCTTTGCCGCGAGCTTCAGGAGGTCGCGCGCCGGGTCGCTCGACACGAGCTCGATGAACTCGGCGCTGAGCGTCTCTGTAAGCGCCTTGATGGCTGTGATCCTCGTGTCCTCCGCGGAGTCGAGCTTGTTCCTGAAAGTCGGCTCACGCCGAACATAGACGACCATCAGGTCGCCGTTCAGTCTCTTGCTCATGCGCCATCCGAGCCTTATCAGTCTCTGGGGATTGCTGCCGTGCACCAGGCAAGCGATTATCCGCTCCTTTATGGAAGGCGACTGCGCTTCCAGCGGACCGATGTCTTCGCCGACTTCGTCGGCGACCTCCCTCAGCGCCAGCTGGCGAAGTGCCAGAAGGTTGTTCTTCAGGAAGAAGTTGGAGAGCGCCCTGTCGATCTTTTCGCCCGTATAGACTTTTCCGGCCCTGAGCCGCTCGAGCAGCGCCTCCGGGCTGATGTCGATGAGCCGTATGTCGTCAGCTCTCTCGAGAATGCGGTCCGGGAAAGTCTCCCTGACCTTTACGCCCGTCAGTTCAAAGACGATGTCATTGAGGCTGTCCAGATGCTGCACGTTGACAGTGGACCAGACCTCTATCCCGTTCTTCAGAATCTCCTCGATGTCCTCGTAGCGCTTCTTCCGCCGGGATCCGGGGACGTTGGTGTGCGCGAGTTCATCGACCAGGGCGATCCGCGGCCGCTGCCTGATGACCTCCTCGGTATCCATCTCCTCGAACTCGACGCCATGGTAATCGATCTTCCTACGAGGGATTATCGGTATGCCGTCGATCATTTCGGCGGTCTCTTTGCGGCCATGGGTCTCGACGAACCCGATGCGGACGTCAACGCCCTGTCTGAACTGGACGCGGGCCTCCGAGAGCATCTGGTAGGTCTTGCCTACGCCTGCAGACGCTCCGAAGAAGATAATAAATCTGGCCCTGTCCTCAACCAAGTGTCACCCTCTCACGAGCTCGAATACAGCCAGTATAGCGTCCCCGGCCTGTTGCGCGCTCATCCAGGTGGTGTTGAGACCAAGGTCGTAGAGCAGGGGGTCGAACGAATCGACGCCAAAAAGATAGTTGTGATAGGAGGCTCTGGCGTAGTCGCTCTCGACCACCATGCGGCGTGCCTCTTCAAGGCCTTTCTTGCCCTTCAAGTCATGCTTCTCAGCGATCCTCATCATCCGTACATCGAACTCTGCGTTGAGATAGACCCGGAATACGTCGGGATTGTCGCCAAGGATGATGTGGGCGCCGCGTCCCAGCAGGATGACATCGCCCTTCTCCGCGTATTCGTGGATCGCATCCTTGATCGCCGCAAGGTATTTGGCGGACTTCTGCTGAAAAGTGACGCGGTCCTGGAGAGTGATCCGATGCTCGAAGATGCGCTCGATCTTGCTCGGGTCGATGCCTTTCTTCGCAGCGGCCTCCGTTACGATCTCCTTGCCGACGACCGGCCATCCGAGCTGGGCGGACAGGTAGTCCGCGGCGCTGCGGCCGCCGCTGCCCATCTGTCTCGAGATGGTCACCACGTTCTTCACTTCGAGACCCCCTTGAGCTTGAGCACATCCAAATTCAGTTCAAGCACGTTGACCCTGGCCTCTCCGAAGATGCCGAGGGTCCTCTGCACGGTGTGTTTCTTGACCGCTTTCTCGAGAAGCGCACGACTGAGCCCCGTAGCCTTCGAAACCCTGGCCACCTGCACCTTCGCGGAATCGACGCTTATCTCGGGGTCGAGCCCGGAATTCGAACCGGTCAGCATCTCGATCGGTACATTCGACCGGCTAAGCCCGGGATTCTCTCGAAGTGCCGCCTGAAGCCTCGCCCTCATGTCGGCGGCCAGCTTGGGGTTTGTCGGACCCAGGTTGCTCGCGCCGCTCGCCATGCCGTCGTACCCCTTTCCGGCGCTCGACGGACGCCCGTGGAAGAAAGAGTCGCTGGTGAACTGCTGGCCGATCAGCCGGGAGCCAACCGGTTTGCCGTTGACGTAGACAAGGTTGCCGTCAGCCTTTGCGCTGAAGATCCTCGAATACGCGAACATCACGAAGGGATACGCAGCCCCGGTGATCACGACGATGATCACCAGCATCAGGACTATGTTTATTGCTTCTCTCAGGCGTCCCTTAGACGACATGCATCACCTTCAAGAGCAGGTCGATCAGCTTGATGCCGACAAACGGTACTATCAGTCCACCAACGGCGTAGATGAGCACGTTCCGCCTCAGGATCGCCGAAGCGCCCATCGGCCGGTACTTGACGCCCCGCAGCGCGAGCGGGATCAGAGCAACGATGATGATGGCGTTGAATATCACCGCGGAGAGGATGGCACTTTGAGGGGAAGACAATTTCATGATGTTGAGCGCTCTCAAGCCCGGCAGGGCGACCATGAAGAGCGCCGGAATGATCGCGAAGTATTTTGACACGTCGTTGGCGACGCTGAAGGTGGTCAGGCTGCCACGGGTTATCAGCAGCTGCTTCCCGATCTCGACCACCTCGATGAGCTTGGCGGGGTCTGAGTCGAGGTCGACCATGTTGCCGGCCTCTTTTGCAGCCTGTGTCCCGCTGTTCATCGCCAGGCCGACGTCCGCGAGGGCGAGGGCCGGCGCGTCGTTTGTCCCGTCGCCCGTCATGGCCACCAGCTTGCCCGCCGCCTGCTCCTGCCTGATGATCTCCATCTTTTCCTCGGGCTTGGCCTCGGCCACAAACCCGTCTACGCCCGCTTCGGCGGCGATCGCCTTGGCGGTGTGCGGATTATCGCCAGTGATCATCATGGTCTTTATGCCCATTGCGCGGAGCCTGTCGAAGCGCTCCGATATCCCGGGCTTTACGACGTCCTTTAATTCGACCAGGCCGAGCACCACGCCGTCTTTCGACACTGCCAGCGGTGTCGAGCCCTGGTCGGCTACGTGCTCCACCGCCTCTTCGAACATATCTGGTATCTGCTTCCCCTGGGACTCGGCATACCTTGCGATCGCGTCAGCCGCGCCTTTCCTGTAGCTCGCGCCGCCGGAGAGATCGAGCCCGCTCATCCTGGTCTCCGCCGTGAAGTCCACGACCTCACCACCCTCGGCGCTGCTCTCGTCGACCTCCAGGCCGATCTTCTTCCCCAGGTCTATGATCGAACGTCCCTCCGGCGTCCCGTCGCCGAGCGAAGAGAGGACGGCCGCCTCGCCGACTTCCTGCTCCGTGTGCCCCTCGAAGGGTATGAACTCGTTGGCGAACCGGTTGCCGAACGTGATGGTTCCCGTCTTGTCCAGGAGAAGAGTGTTGATGTCGCCGGCGGCCTCGACGGCGCGCCCCGACATCGCGAGTACGTTGTACTGGGTCAGGCGGTTGATCCCGGCTATCCCGATAGCCGACAGCAGTCCGCCGATCGTGGTCGGTATGAGGCAGACCAGCAGTGCCACGAGTGAAGTGATATCAGGGGCACCGTTGACGTAATGCGACACTGGCAGAATGATGATCACAACCACCAGGAATATTATCGTGAGTGCGATAAGAAGGATCGTCAGCGCGATCTCGTTCGGGGTCTTCTGGCGTTCCGCTCCCTCGACCAGTGCGATCATCTTGTCCAGGAAGCTCTCACCGGGATTGGCGGAGATGCTGAGCTTCAGCTGGTCGGACAGGATAGTCGTTCCGCCAGTCACCGAGGAGAAGTCGCCTCCGGCCCCCCTGATGACCGGGGCCGACTCGCCGGTGATCGCCGACTCGTCGACGCTCGCGATACCCTCGATGACTTCGGCGTCCCCCGGGATGATATCCCCCGCCTCTACAAGGACCAGGTCGCCCTTCCTGAGCTGGCTCGCCGAGACCTCCTCGATCCCGCCGTCCTTCATGAGCTTCGCTTTCGTCTCAACCCTGGTCTTTCTCAGCGTCTCCGCCTGCGCCCTGCCGCGGCCCTCGGCAACCGCCTCGGCGAAGTTCGCGAACAGGACGGTGAACCAGAGCCAGAGTGCGACCTGCCCGACGAAAGCGATCGGCCCGTTTGTCGCCAGGCCCTTGAAGAAATAATAGCTGGTGACCAGAGCGCCTATGCCGACGACGAACATGACCGGGTTGCGGACAAGCTTCTTCGGATTCAGCTTCTTGAAAGCATCACGGACCGCCTCCCGGAAGAGCTGCGCGTCTATGAGCTTCGTCTTCTTAGGACCCGCTTCCAAGCTGTCTCCTGTTAAACGTGTAAGAACTGTTCGGCTATCGGACCGAGCGCGAGCGTCGGGAAGAAGGTCAGTGCACCGATGATGATGATGATCCCTATCAGCAGCCCGGCGAACAGCCATGTGTCGGTCCGGAACGTCCCCTCGCTGGCCGGCACGATCTGTTTCTTCCCGAGCGAACCTCCGGCTGCCGCCATGGCTATCAGGATCGCGAACCTTCCGATCAACATCGCGATGCCTGTCGTGATGCAGTAATAGGTGCCGGTTACGTTCAGCCCGGCCATCGCGCTGCCGTTGTTCGCCGTAGCTGACGTGAAGGCGTACGTGATCTCCGTTATGCCGTGAGGCCCCTTGTTCAGAATCGCCGCCCTGGCGGAGGGGATCGCGAAGGAGAGCGCCACGAATGCCAGGATGGTCAGCGGATGGGCAAGCAGAGCGATCACGGCGAGCTTCACCTCGCGGCCCTCTATCTTCTTGCCGTTGAACTCCGGTGTCCGGCCGACCATCAACCCCGCGATGAACACCGTGAAGATGACGTAGATCATGACGTTTACCATCCCGGCCCCTTTTGCACCGAAGACGGTGTTGAGCATCATCCCCCAGAGCATCATCATCCCGCCGAGCGGCGTGAAGCTGTCGTGGGAGGAGTTCACACTACCGGTCGTCGCGGAGACCGTCACGGCTCCGAACAGGGAGCTGCCTGCGACTCCGTTCCTGACCTCCTTGCCCTCCGTGTTGCCGGCGCTGGTGTTCACCGCGAGCCGGGTCTGTTGCTTGGTCGGAGTCGACTCGAACCAGTATGTGAAGCCGAAAATCAATATGAGCAAGAGGAAAAGAGCGACGAAGATGATCCACCCCTGCCTTGTATTCCCGATGTACTTGCCGAGCAGGTAGGGCATAGCGCACGGTACCAGCAGCATCATGGCGACGAATATCACATTGGTGACGGGGTTCGGGTTCTCGAACGGATGTGCCGCGTTGGCGTTGTAGAACCCGCCTCCATTGTTGCCGAGATGCTTGATCGTCTCGAGGCTCGATACCGGCCCGCCGGGGATCGTCTGGGTCTGTCCCTCGATAGTCGCGACCTTCTTCGGCGCGTTGAAGTTCTGAATGACGCCAAGGGGAATGACTATGATCGTACCCAGGATCGCCAGCGGCAGAAGGATACGAAGCAGCGCTCTCGTGAAGTCAACGTAGAAATTGCCGACTGTCTTGGATTCTCGCCTGGAGATCCCTCTCATCACGGCGATGCTCACCACGATGCCCGAGGCGGCTGAGGTGAACATGAACATGGTCATCACGATCATCTGAGACAGGTAAGATACCTGGATCTCTCCCGCGTACGCCTGCCAGTTGGTGTTCGTCGCGAAGCTTATGGCCGTGTTGAACGCCAGCGCCGGGTTCATGCCCGGCGCGTGTGTGGGGTTCAAGGGCAGATGCCCCTGGAAACGCAACACGAGGTACGCGAAGAACATCAAGGCGAAATCGACGATCAGGAGCCTGATCATGAAGCCGCCCCACCCGGTCTCTTTCTTCTGGTCTATCCTCAGGATGCGGAAGAAACCGCGCTCGATCGGGTTGAAGAGGAAATCGAGAAAAGTGTGTTTGCCCTCGAAGACGTTGTAGAGATAAGTCCCGACGGGCTTTACCAGCAGGACGATCACCCCGAAGACGATCGCCGCCTGCACCCATCCTGCTGCCGTCAAAGCTATCTACTCCACCCTAGAAACGCTCGGGCCGTATGAGCGCGTAGAAGAGATAGACCAGCAGGCCGAACGCTAACGAGCCGATGATGATGTTCTCGACCATGAGACCTCAGATCCTCTCGCATGCCCTGATAAGGAACAGTAACGCGACGAGCGACAGTACCATGACAGCGATCGTTATCACATCGCCCATCTCAAACCCCCACGAAATAGTACTCCGTTCAATGCCTGAAATGCCGCTTGCCCGTGAACAGCATCGCGATGCCGTGCCTGTCGCAGGTCGCGATGATCTCGTCGTCTCTCTTCGAGCCACCCGGCTGGACGATGGCCTGTATCCCGGCCGCCGCGGCCTTCTCGACCCCGTCGGGGAACGGGAAGAACGCGTCCGAGCCCAGGACGGCCCCCGCGGAGCGCCCGCTGGACTTCTCCGCCGCTATCATCACCGAGTCGACCCGGCTCATCTGCCCGGCACCTACTCCGACCGTCGCGTTGTTGTGCGCGAACACGATGGCGTTGGACTTCACGTGCTTCGTGACCCGCCACGCGAAGAGCAGGTCGCTCTTCTGCTGGTCCGTGGGTTCTTTGTGTGTCACGCAGCGCCACGACTCGACGTCGTACTCGTCGGTATCGTAGTCCTGGACCAGTATCCCGCCGTGTATGCGTCTCGCGTCCTTGCCAGGGTAATACGGCCCGTCGTGCTTCAGCATCTCGAGGACCCGCATGTCTTTTCTGCCCTTGAGGACCTCCAGGGCCTCGGGCTCGTAAGCCGGCGCCAGCAGCACCTCGACAAAGTTGTCTACGAGCTCCTTCGCCGTCGGCACGTCGATCTCCCTGTTGAACGCGATGACCGAACCGAAAGCCGACACGGGATCGCAGTCGAAAGCCCTGGTATAAGCCACAGCGAGGTTGTCGTCGACCGCCACGCCGCAAGGATTGTTGTGCTTGATGATCACGCAGGCCGGCTCGTCGAACTCGAGCGAGCACTGCCACGCGGCCTCGCCGTCGAGGATGTTGTTGAACGAGAGCGGCCCGCCGGCCAGCTGGTTCGCCGACGCCAGCGATCCGGAGCTCGGCCTCTGCTCGCGGTAGAGCGCCGCCGTCTGGTGCGGGTTCTCCCCGTACCTCAACTCGGTTACCTTGTGGAACGAGAGCGACAGGGCCGACGGGAAGTCGTCCTGCTCGAGGCCGTCGACCTCCTCCTCAACGGCCAGGTAACCGCTGATCATGGTGTCGTACTCGGCCGTGTGCGCGAACGCCTCCCTGGCGAGCTCCCTGCAGGTCACGTCGCTCACGACGCCGCCACTGCTCTTCAGCTCCTCGATGACCTGCCTGTAGCGCTCCGGGTTGACCACTATCGCGACATGCGCGTGGTTCTTCGCGGCGGCGCGAACCATTGTCGGTCCCCCGATGTCGATCTGCTCGATGGCCTCTTCGCGGGTGACGCCATCTTTCGCGACGGTCTCGGCGAACGGGTACAGGTTCACTACGACCATGTCGATCGGCGTGATCTTCTGGTACTCGAGCTGCCTCATGTGCTCGGGCTTGGAGCGGTCGGCGAGGATGCCGCCGTGCACTTTGGGGTGGAGGGTCTTGACCCGGCCGTCGAGCATCTCTGGAAACTCCGTCACCTCTGCGACGGGAACTACCTTGATGTCCTCGGCGGAGATTATCTTGTAAGTGCCGCCCGTCGAGATCAGTTCGATCCCCATCTCGTCGAGCTCGCGGGCCAGCCACACGATGTCCGTCTTATCCGAAACGCTGATGAGTGCGCGAGAGATCTTCGGCATTCCTCAAAACCCCTTTCGTCGTGGTCATCGATGAATACTAGCGCGGTCGCCGACTCCGCTCAAGTTTGTGCTCCGCCCGCGGGCAGGATCCGCACTTTTCTTCCATCCAGCCAGAGGCGTCCCTGCGCGAACAGGTTTATCGCCTCGGGGTACGCGACGTATTCCGCCTGGTGTATCCGCGCGTGCAGTGACTCGACGTCGTCTCCCTCCTCGACCGGGACCGCGCGCTGGACGATTATCGGGCCCGTGTCGAGCCCCTCGTCCACGAAATGCACGGTGACGCCGCTCACCTTGACCCCGTACTCGAGCGCGTCGAGGACGCCCTGCTCGCCCGGAAAGCTGGGCAGGAGGGCCGGGTGGATGTTAATTATCCGCCCCCGGAAGGCCACCACCATCTCGTCGCTGATCAGCTTCATATACCCGGCCAGCACCACCAGGTCCGCCCCGGTCTCCTGGACCGCCCCGAGGATCGCGTGGTCGAAGGCCTCGCGCGCGGCGAAGTCCTTCCTCTCGATGACCTTCGTATCGATCCCCCTCTTGCGCGCCCGCTCGAGGGCGTATGCTTCGGGATTGTCGCTGATGACCGCCACGACGCTGGCGGGAAGCGACCCTTTGTCTATCTCGATGAGTATCGCCTCGAGGTTGGTGCCCGAGCCGGACGCCAGCACGGCGACTGTGATGATTCGTGCCATCTCCATCTTTTGCCTGTCCAACCCGGTTTAGTGAGCCCTCGCGCCTACCTGTAACGCACCTGCCCGGACCCCTCGACTATCTCGCCGACCTCGAAAGACCTGACAAGGCTCTTCTCGAGGATCTCGAGCGCCAGCCGGGAGGTGGCCGCGCCGACCACAAGCAACATCCCCAGTCCCATGTTGAAAGTGCTCAGCATTTCGAAGAGGTCTATCTCCCCGACCCTCTGGATGAAGGTGAAGATGTTCTTTATCGGCCAGGAGCCGAGGTAGATGTCGGCGTTCATGTTATCCGGTATGACACGCGGAAGGTTGCCGGTGATCCCGCCGCCGGTGACGTGCGCGATCGCCTTCACGTCGCAATGCTTCACGACCTTCAGCACCGCGGGAGCGTATATGAAGGACGGGGTGAGCAGCTCCATGCCGAGCGGGAAGCCGAGGCCCTTCGGCTGGTCTTCCAGGTTGAAGTCGTTCTCGTCGAACAGCAGCTTCCTCACCAGCGAGTACCCGTTGGAGTGGAGGCCCGACGAGAGCAGCCCGATCACCCGGTCCTCGTGCTTGACGCGGCTGCCGTCGATGATGCTTTCCCTCTCGACCACGCCGACACAGAAGCCTGCCAGGTCGTACTCGTCGGCATCCATCACTCCCGGGTGCTCGGCTATCTCTCCGCCGACCAGCGAGCATCCGGCGCTGACGCAGCCCGCGGCCACGCCGTCGACTATGTCGCCGATCCGCTCCGGGACGACCTGTCCGGTCGCGATGTAGTCCTGGAAGAAGAGCGGCTCCGCGCCGCAGGTCACGACGTCGTCCGCGCACATCGCCACCAGGTCGATGCCCACGGTGTCGTGCTTGTCGAGCATGCCGGCCAGCGCCAGCTTGGTGCCGACGCCGTCGGCTCCGGAGACGAGCACGGGGTGCCTGTATTTATCGAGGTCCAGCTCGAACATGGCGCTGAAGGACCCGATGCCGCCGAGGACTTCGGGCCGCATCGTGGAGGATACTTTCTGCTTGATGAGTTCGACGGCCTTGTCGGCGGCGTCGGTGTCGACGCCAGCCCACTTGTAGGTGACCTCGCCCTTCTCCTTCTCCCCGCCCGCCATCATGGGTCTCCTTTCAGGCGCGGGTCCCCTCGAGCCGGAACTTGGACATCCTTATGTCGTCCGGGACGTCGATCATGTAGTCGCCCTCGAAGCACGCCGTGCAGAACCGGCTGCGCTTGCCGCCGCACGACAGGACCAGCTTGTCGAGCGAGAGGTAATGGATGCTGTCGGCGTTCAGGAACTCGCCGATCTGCGGCACCTCCATTCGCGAAGCGATGAGCTCGCTCTTGTTGGCCGTGTCGATCCCGTAGAAACAGGGGCACTTGATGGGAGGCGAGCTCACGCGCATGTGGATCTCCGCCGCGCCGGCTTCCCTGAGTAACTCGACTATCTTCCTGCTGGTCGTCCCGCGAACGATCGAGTCGTCTACGACTACCAGCCGCTTGTTCTCGATGGCCGACGTCAGCGGGTTCAGCTTGAGCCGCACGCCGAGCTGCCTGATCGACTGCGTCGGCTGGATGAACGTGCGGCCGATGTACCTGTTCTTGATGAGCCCTTCCCCGAACGGAATGCCCGAGTGCTCGGCAAAGCCGATGGCCGCCGGGATCCCGGAGTCGGGGACAGGTATCACGATGTCGGCCTCGACCGGCGCCTCCTCGGCCAGCCACATCCCCATCCGCTTGCGGGCGTTATAGAGGACCAGGTCGTAGAGGATCGAGTCGGGCCTGGCGAAGTAGATGAACTCGAAGATGCACAGCGCCTCGCGCTGAGTGTCGGTGAAACATCGTGATGTGAGCCCTTTTTCATTTATCATGACGGCTTCGCCGGGTTCCACCTCGCGGACGTACTTGGCGCCGACCACGTCCAGCGCCGCAGTCTCGCTGGCCAGGAAGAAGGCGTCGCCGCGCTTGCCGATGCAAAGCGGCCTGATGCCGTGCGGATCCCGGACGCCGAATATGCCTTCCTCGGTGAGGAGGACCAGCGAGTACGCGCCCTTCAGGCGCGGGAACACCTCGGATATCGCCTCGAGAGTGGTGTCCGCGCTCGAGTGCCTCAGCATCGAGATGATCACTTCGGTATCTGACGTCGAAGTGAAGACAGTGCCGCGCTCTATCATCCACTCGCGGAGCTGTTCGGTGTTCACCAGGTTGCCGTTGTGCGCCAGCGCCAGCGGCCCACGGGTGTTCGTGTCGTAGAGCGGCTGCGCGTTCTCCCAGAACGTCGAGCCCGTCGTGGAGTAGCGCACGTGGCCAATCGCGCTCTCTCCCTGCAGCGTCGAGAGGCTGTTCTCGTTGAAGACCTGCGAGACCAGGCCCATGTCCTTGATGACCAGTATGCCGTCTTCGCCTGTGACTGCGATGCCGGCGCTCTCCTGCCCCCTGTGCTGGAGGGCGTAGAGTCCGAAGTAGGTGACACGGCCCACGTCTTCCCCTGGCGCATATACGCCGAAGACGCCGCAGGCTTCTTCCTGGCGGTCGGTAGAAAGGCTGAGATTGATTCCTTTCACACCCTTATTATCTCATTTAATCGAATCAGGGAAGCGCTCCCTCTTGCCGATTCCCGCAAGCAGATTCTACAACTCGAGCGGCGAACCTTCATTGACGCCGCTTAATGGTCGCTCCGGCGCCATCAAAGGCGTCACCATCATGAATGAGTACCGAGAGACTGTGGATCGATGCCCCGCCGCTCAGTGGTGCGCCCCGGCCACCATGCGCTCGAGCGAGGTCTCGTAGATGCCGGAGACCTCTTCGACCGGCAGGTCGAGCCATCCCTCGATGACGATATTCTTTCCGCCCGTCTTCCCGATGACCCTCAGCGGAACCCCGAGTTCCGCGGCCATCGCCTCCAGCGCCACGACCTTCTCGGGCGCGAGGCTGACGATCGCCCTCGACTGGCTCTCGCTGAACGTCTCGACGTGGGGCTGCAGGTCTCCCTGCAGCTTCACGGTGGCGCCGATCCCCCCGAGGATGCAGGACTCCGCGAGCGCCACGCCCAGGCCGCCCTCCGACAGGTCGTGCGCCGAGGACAGCAGGCCCTCTCCAACCGCGCGTACCAGCAGCTCGACCAGCGACTTCTCGGCATCGAGGTCGAGGGAGGGGCACTGCCCGGCCACCCTGCGGAAGAAGATCTTCAAGTACTCGCTTCCGCCGAGCTCGTCTTTCGTCTCGCCGAGAAGGACGACCGTGTCGCCCTCGTTCGCGAATGCCGGCTCGAGGTGCTTGTCAGCGTCTTCCAGAAGCCCGAGCATCCCGACCACGGGGGTAGGGAAGATGGCCTCCCCGAAAGACTCGTTGTAGAAGCTGACGTTGCCGCCCACGACCGGTGTCTCCATCTTCTCGCAGGCGTCCGCGAGGCCCTCGACCGCGCGGCAGAACTGCCAGAAGATGCCCGGCTTCTCCGGGCTGCCGAAGTTGAGGCAGTTTGTTATGGCCAGCGGCTTCGCCCCGGCGCACGCGACGTTGCGGGCGCTCTCGGCCAGCGCGATCTGCGCGCCGCGGTACGGATCGAGATAGCAGTAGCGGCCGTTGCAGTCCACCGACATGGCGAGTGCGCTATCAGCTTCTTTGAGCCTGATGACCCCAGCGTCTCCGCCCGGCATCTCGATGCTGTTCAGCCTTATCATGTGGTCGTACTGCTCCCAGACCCACCGCCTGCTGCAGATATTGGGCGATGCGATCATGTCGAGGAGCGCGTCGCCGAGCCGCTCGGGGGCGGGAAGCATCGTGGTGTCGAAAGCGTTGACCTCGTCGAGGTAGTCCGGCCTCGACTCGGCCCTGTGGTACTCGGGGCCCTGCGCCAGCGAGCTCGCCGGGACCTCTCCTATGACCTTGCCGTTCTTGATCAGCCGCAGGCTATCGCCCTCGGTGACGGTTGCGAGCGGTGTCGCGTCGAGGCCCCACCTCTCGCATATCTCCAGTACGTCGTCCAGCTTGTCCGGAGCGCATATCGCGAACATCCGCTCCTGGGACTCCGACATCATTATCTCGATCGGGTCCATCTCCGGCTCCCTCAGCGGGACCTTCGACACGTCGACGTCCATGCCGCAGCCGCCGCGCTCGGCGGTCTCGCACGTGGCGCAGGTCAGGCCGGCGCCGCCTAGGTCCTGCAGGCCCAGGAGCAGTCCCCGGTCCAGCATCTCCAGGCAGGCCTCGATCTCCAGCTTCTCGGTGAACGGGTCTCCGACCTGGACGCTCGGCCGCTTCGCCGCGGACGTCTCGTCGAACTCCTGCGACGCCAGCACGCTGACTCCGCCTATCCCGTCGCGCCCGGTGCTCGAGCCCATCAGGATACCGATGCTGCCCGGCTCCGAGGCCTGTCCCATTATCAGCCTCTCCTTCGGCATGATGCCGAGGCACATCACGTTGATGAGCGGGTTCTCCTCGTAAGCCTCATCGAAGTAGAGGTCTCCGCCCACAGTGGGGATGCCGAGGCAATTGCCGTATGAGGCTATTCCCGCGACGACCCCCTCGAACAGGTAGCGCGTGCGAGGGTTCGAGAGAGAGCCGAAGCGCAGCGGGTCGAGGCTCGCGATGGGCCGGGCTCCCATGGTGAAGATGTCGCGGACCATGCCGCCGACACCGGTCGCGGCGCCCTGGAAAGGCTCGACCGCGCTGGGATGGTTATGCGACTCCATCTTGAAGACGACCGCCAGCCCGTCGCCTATGTCGACCACGCCCGCGTTCTCCCCGGGGCCGACCAGTATGCGAGGCCCGGTCGTAGGTAGCTTGCGCAGCTGCTCCTTGGAGCTCTTGTAGCTGCAGTGCTCCGACCACATCACGGAGTACATGCCGAGCTCGACCTTGTTGGGGTCGCGCTTGAGCACCTCGACGATGCTCTCATACTCGTCCTTCTTCAAGCCCAGCTCCTCATACAGCTCGGCCAAGCAAGCTCACCCCTATCCCCCGCCCATGGGCGGATAAATCGAAACGACGTCGTCGCTCTTCAACTTCGTCCTGGTGCCCTTCATGTGGATCACGTTCTTGCCGTTCACGAGCACGGTGCTTATCTTCAGGTACCTGTCCATCTTCCCCTCGTAATCGGCGGACAAGCGTGCCAGCAACTCCTTGACGTTCCCGGCCTCGACCTGAGCCTCGCGCGCGCCCGCCACCTGCCTCAGCGTCGCGAAGAACTTCACTGTAGGCAAGCGTCCTCCCCCGGAATGATCCCCGATGAGGGCTTCATCGCGCGCGAACGCATCGGCCTCAAGGGCGCACCTTCAGGTGCTGAAGGGTGTTCCTCTTCGGCCTGCCGACCTTGTCCAGGCCGCGCACGCGGTAGTAGACGGGCAGCATCTTCGCCAGCGGAACCTGCGATCGCGGGTCCGCGTTCTGAAGGTGCGAGGTGGAGCGCTCGGGCAGCTTGTCCTGCTCTCCCGTGATGCCCTCCCTGAAGTTATACATCCGCTCGATGAGGTAAGTCCTCAGGCCCACTTTGATGAAGTTGCCCATCGTCATCTTGATGCCCGTGAGGTCGGTGATGACCTTCGGGTGCTGCATGATCTCCATCGGCGGAACGAAGTTCAGGAAGCCCGGGTACCGCAGCATCAGCGTGAGGCTCGGGCCCATGATCTCCAGGGACTTGGCGATGATGCGGTAGAGCAGCCCGTGCGGCTTCAGTGACAGCAACAGTGGCGGCACCGCCGTGAAAGCCGTGAACTGGCAGCTTCCCGAGGAAGAAATCGAGTCCAGCAGCGTCTGCATCAGCGCGGTGAACTGCGGCTTTGCGTGAGTGGTGAGGGGATCCATCGTGAGCGGGCCGTTCGCCTCGAAGTAGATCATGTACCCGCCGGCGATGTGGCACCCGCCCCTGTTGGAGATGGCGTACCCCAGACCGTGGCCGACCGCGCCCCTGGGCTCATACGCCGCGAACTCCATCCCTTTCGCCTGCATCGCGAACTCCTGCCCGCCGTATTTCTCTGAGAGCCTTTTGACCCCCAGAGCGAGCTCGGCGCCCACGCCGCGCTTGTGCGCGATGTCTTTAATGAGCTCTTCGATGCCCTCGCTCTTGCCGAACTCGAGGCCGGAGTCCCAGAGGCCTTTCTCGCTCAGCTCCATCGCAAATCCCAGGGTGTTGCCCAGGGTGATGGTGTCGAGCCCCATCAGGTCGGCGACGTAGTTCCATTTGCAGATCTTGCCGAGGTCAGGGTTCTCGATGTTGGGGCCGAGGAGGCCGAGCGTCTCGTACTCCGGTCCCTTGATGTCCTTGCCGTCCACCTCGACGCGCCTTCCGCACTTGATCACGCACGAAACGCATCCGAAGTTGCGGGTCAGCCTTGTCTCCGCCAGCGTCTCGCCGCTGATGTTGTCGGCGAATTCGTATGAGCCGCGCGCGAAGTTGTGAGTCGGGAGCGTGTTGGTCTCGTTGCACGGGTTGACGAACCCGGCGGTGCCGAATGAAGGCATCATCTCGCCCGTCGAGGGGTGCTTCTTGAGAATCCCGACCCATCTCTTGACGTCCTTCTGGAACTTCTCAGGGTCATGTACGGGGACTTTCGCGGAGCCCTGCGCCGTGATGGCCTTCACGTTCTTCGAGCCCATCACCGCCCCGGCTCCGCCGCGCCCGGCAGCCCTCTCCTGGCTGATTATGCACGCGTAGAGCACACCGTTCTCGCCGGCCGGGCCTATTACTATCTTGCCCGCTTTCTTCGGGAGCCTCTCCTGGACCTCTTCTGTGTCGAGGCCCCAAAGCTCCTCGGCGTCCCGCAGTTCCACCTCGCCGTCCTGGATGTGGATCCACGTCTTCTTCTCGGCCTTGCCCCTCACTATGACGCCGTCGAACCCGGCCCTCTTGAGGTTCAGTCCGAAGCTGCCGCCGCAGTTGCTGCCCAGGATGCCGCCCGTCAGGGGCGACTTCGTCGTGATGTTGAACCGGCACGAGCTCGGCGCTCCGGAGGCCACCAGGGGACCCGTGTTGGCAATCAGCACGTTGTCAGGCCCCAGCGGATCTATGCCCGGTTTGGTGGTGTCGTAGAGTATCCGCGCGGCGAGCCCCTTGCTCCCCAGGTACAGCTCGAGCAGGTCGTCCGCGACCTCGTAATTGCGCACTTTGCCGGTGGTGAGGTCTATTTCGAGGAACTTTCCCATGTATCCGCCGTATTTACTGGCCATTTGACCTCCGGGTCGAGGTTGATTCGCAAAGAGATTATATCAGTACGGATGCCCGCCACCCGCCCCCGCAGAAGTCAAAAAGGGGTCTGACCCCTTTTTGCTAAAAATACAGGAAATTACCAGGATCTGTGCTCAGAACGAAGACTTGTTGCCAATCAGCCTGACACCTTTTTCGCATTTTGCGACACTTGTGCCTGACACCTTTGTCGCATTTTGCGAAGGTTGCTAGAAGCAGCCGAGCTGGCAGCTGATTATCTTGATCTTCTCCAGGTCGAGGGCTCGCCCCACGACCGATATCTCAACACCGAGCTCTTTCGCGAGCGCCTGTGCTTTCTCGCACTCGATGCGGTCTTCCGGGGCGGCTTCCTTCACCGCGTCGACAACAGCTTTAGGAACATCCTCGGCCATCATGCTACCTCCAAGTCTTGACCTCGCGACGTCCAGCACCTTGCCGTAAGCCCGCCGCTTCCCTTCTTCATCTGAGAAAAACAGGACCTTCCGCGCACCCTGCGCTTTGAGCCCGCGCTCCACCTTCAGCTCGTCCGACCCGGTGAAGCCGGGGCCCCAGTCCACGAGAGCGAGTTCCGCGAAAGGCACGGCGGCTTTCTCGGCATCCGACAGCTCCTCGTAGGGTAGCTCGAGGTAGACCAGGGCCAGGGCCGGACTCACTCCCTCGAAGATGCAGTTCGCCTCGACGATGACGACCCCGTTCTCGTCGACCATCTCCGGGATTCCGTCGGCGGCCGCTTTCATGTCGCTCTCGACCACCGTGTCCACGGGCGCGCCCTCCTCGCCCTCGAGGGCCAGCAGCCACGCGCCTGGCAGGTGTTCGTTCAGGAACCCTGACAGGTCTCTCTTGCCCGTGGTCCCGCCGATCGTCACAAAATACATACTCCTACCTTGTTTCCCGTGCCGGTCAATCCTGCTCGCTGAGCCTTCGCATGTCCTCCGGGCTGTTCACGTTGGTGAGCAGCATCCCGCTGGAGTCGAACGCGGTGAGCTCTTCGGAGTCGACGTAGTTGACCCTCACCCTGCTGAAGAAGTCGGTCACCTTCAGGTTGCCTTCGGCGAGCTGCGCCTCGATGATCGCCGCGCAACGGCGGTCGTAAGCGGCGTGCAGCGGCTCGAGGCCCTCCGGACTCCGTGGTACGGCGACGTCGTAGCCCTCAAGCCTGTCCAGCAGGTAAGCGATGGCGTCGCGCTTCACGTACGGTATGTCGCAGGCAAGGACGAAGTTCCTCTCCGAGGAGGAGACCATCAGCCCGCTCAGTATGCCGCCCAGCGGCCCCTTGCCGCGCACCGGCTCCTTGACAACCCGCACCAGCCCGTCAAGCACCTCGGTCAGGCGCTCGACGCGTTCCGTGTTGGTGATCACGAGCACTTCTTCGAACAGGCCTTCCATCTGCTCGAGCTGGATCTCGATGACGGTGCGCGCGCCGAAGCGCAGGAAGGCCTTGTCTCCCGGCATCCTGCTGCTCGCGCCGCCGGCAAGTATCAGCCCGGTGGCCATCACGCCGCGCCCAGGCGTTCCGGCGAACTGTAGACGTTGAAGGTCTCGCCCCTAAGGAACCCCACGAGCGTCACGCCGGTCAGAAGCCCGACCTGGACGCCCAGCGAGGTGGGGGCTGAGACCGAGCAGATCAGCGGGATGCCCGCGCGCGCGGCCTTGAGTACCATCTCGTAGCTCAGCCTTCCGGAGAGCACGAGCCCCTTGTCATGAAAGGGCAGCCCCATGAGCAGCAGGTGTCCGAGGGCTTTGTCCACCGCGTTGTGACGCCCCACGTCCTCCCGGACGACGAGCATCTCGCCAGTCGAATCGAACACCCCCGCGCCGTGGGTCCCGCCGGTCTTCTTGAAGACAGGCTGGCCCTCCTCGAGCAACGCGGGGACCTTCAGCAGGACGGAAGGGTCGAACGTCGCGTCACTTTCTACCCGGATGCCTTCGAGGTCCACGTCACCCGCGAGGTCAGCGCCGCCGCAACCGGTCCGCACCACGCGGCCCTCGAACCGGCCGGACTCGCCGACATCGTGCGCGGTCATCTCTGCAAGGTTTCCCGGCGGCCGGGGCTCGTCAGTCATCGACGGCCCCTCTCCGTCCATGCAGTAACGGAGCATGTCGATCTGCGAACGGCTCGTTATCAGCCCCTCGCTGAGGCAGAAACCCGCCGCGAGCTCCACGTCGTCGCCGGGGAGGCGCATCAGGTAGACGAGCGTGATCCCGTTCAGCCTTACCTCAAGCGGCTCCTCCCGGGCTATCTCATCTGTGACTTCGCCGGGAACCCCGGCTGTGAATCGGGTTACTTCGATCTCTTCTTTATCGTTCAGCTCTGTCAATACTCCTCAGTCCCGGCTTCCGTCTCGGGCATGGTCCGGCCGGCGACCTCTTCGATCTTCACGACCAGCTCTTCGGGGTCGAACGGCTTCGTCACGTAGCCCTGGGCGCCGAGGGAAAGCCCGCGTTCGACGTGCTCCTTGCCGGTCTTGGCGGACAGGAATATGACCGGTATCCCGGCGGTTTCGGGGTCGAGCTTCAGCTTTCTCAGTACCTCGAAGCCGTCTATGTCGGGCATCATGATGTCCAGCAGCACGACGTCCGGTAGCTCCCTCTTGACCATGACGAACCCCTTGAGGCCGCTCAGGGCCTCCTGCACCTCGATCCCCCGCGCGCCCAGGATCACTCTCAATACCTTGAGGATGTCGGGGTCGTCGTCGATAACGGCGACCTGCATGGTCTTGCCGGCATGCTCGCCGAACGCCATCCTGATTCCTTCCATGGTTGAGCCGGGCGCAGGAGCTGCCCGGCGGCTTGACTAATTCTAGCACCGCGAGCATGGCCGGGCCTCGAGATTTCCCTTGCCGAAACCGGCAGGAAAAGACCGGGAACAATGTAATACAAGGCCTGAGGGACTCACAAGCAGGGAGGAAGCTGATGAAGCGCAAGTATCTGGCCATACCTATCGCGATCCTCATTGCGGGGCTCGTCGTGCTGGGGGGCTGCAGCAGCAGCACGCCGACCACGACGCCGACCACGACGCCGAAGACTACTCCAAAGACCACGCCAGGTACGACGCCGTCAACGAGTTCCACCACCACAAGCGGGGCCAGCGTCAAGATAATCGACTTCGCGTTCCAGCCTTCGACATTGACCGTCAGCGTCGGTCAGGAGATCACCTGGACGAACGACGGGGCGGTCCCTCACACCGTTACCGCAGACAACGGGAGCTTCGACAGCGGCCAGCTCCAGCCGGGAGCCCAGTACAAGCATTCGTTCAGCGCGGCGGGCACCTATGCCTACCACTGCTCGGTCCATCCGACACAGATGACCGCTACCGTGATAGTGCAATAGAAGGACTCCGGGGTTCCAAAGTCAGGGGAGGAAGCAGATGAAGCGGAAGTATCTGGCCATACCGATAGCGATCCTCATTGCGGGGCTCGTCGTGCTGGGGGGCTGCAGCAGCAGCACGCCTAAGACGACACCGACAACACCTAAGACGACACCGAAGTCCAGCTCGACGACCACGAGCGGCGCGAGCGTGAAGATAATCGACTTCGCGTTCCAGCCTTCGACTCTGAACGTCAAGGTCGGCGAGGAGGTAACCTGGACGAACGACGGGGCGGTCCCTCACACCGTTACCGCAGACAACGGTGGCTTTGACAGCGGCCAGCTCCAGCCCGGAATGCAGTACAAACACACGTTCAACGCCGCGGGTACGTACGCGTACCACTGCTCGAACCACCCGACGCAGATGCTCGCGACTGTAGTTGTCGGGTCCGGTTCCGGAAGCAGCTCGTCCGGGACCACCACGACTCCCAAGACCGGCACTACGACTACACCGTCCACGCCCGGTTATTAGGGTTCGGGACGGCCGCCGGCGCCAGGGCGCGGTCGACAATTGAATAGTAAGTCAGCGCTCCGGCGCCCGGGATGGGGGGCCGGAGCGTTTTGTCCGGACACTGCCGGCCGGCACTCGAGCGTTGCGGCTGGCGGGCATCCTTGACCTGAACCTCCATCAAAACTAGCATTGACGGCGCGCGAAGGCGCACGTACCGCTCGGAGGGCGAATGGACAACGACAAGACCGTCATACTCAAAGACGTCTCCAAGACCTACAAGATGGGAGACGTTGAGGTCAAGGCGCTCAAAGAAGTCGACCTCGAGGTCACCAAGGGCGAGTTCGTCGTCGTCCTCGGGCCAAGCGGCTCGGGCAAGACGACGATGCTCAACTGCATCGGGGGCATTGACTCACCCACGAGCGGGACCATCGTGATCGGCGGCGAGGACATATCGACGCTCGACGAGAAGCAGCTCACTGCCTTCAGGCGCAACACGGTGGGCTTCATATTCCAGTTCTTTAACCTGATACCGACACTCACCGCAAAAGAAAACGTCGAGTTCGCTCTGGACCTGGTGCCAAAGGACAAGAGGGGCTCCGCTCTAGAGGTGCTGAAGCAGGTCGGGCTGGGAGACCGTGCCGACCACTTCCCGAGCCAGCTGTCGGGCGGCGAACAGCAGCGCGTGGCAATAGCCAGGGCGCTCGCGAAGAGGCCGCCGATAGTCCTCTGCGACGAGCCGACCGGAGAGCTCGACTACGACACCGGGATAATGATCCTTCGCCTGATGCGGGACATCGCAAGGCAGGAGCAGTGCAACTTCCTGGTCGTGACGCACAACTCGGCGATCGCACAGATGGCGGACACGGTCATCGAGCTCCACAGCGGAGAGATCTCCAAAGTGACCCATAACGATAACCCGGAGGACCCCGAGAACCTCATGTGGTAGTCCCCGGCTGCCGCCGGGTTCGATCAATCTGCTCTTCCCGCTTTGACTTCGTTCGTCACGGATTCTGCAGTTCGATGAAGTGTCCCGTGACAGTCCCGGACGCGCGGCAGGTGCCTGCCGGCAGCTCGACCGCCAGCCGGGAACGCCACACGAGTGGCGAGAGCCTGCCCGGCGGCAGTGAGTGCACGACCCGGAGCACCGAACCTTCACGGTCGAGGAACATCACGTCTATCGGAAAGCGCATCCCGAACGTGTGGACCTGCCGGCACTTCTGGAAACACATCGCGCCGCCGCTCGCGAGCGATTCACGGCCGAGCAGCCCACGCCGGCGTTCTCTGTGGGTAGAAGGGGATTCGACGTCGGCGGCAAGGGTATGTCCGCTGGTCCTGTCGACGAGGAGCAAGGTGCCCTGTCAGGTCCGCTCGCGGATGACCTTCGCGGGCACGCCGGCCGCGATGGTGTACTCCGGCACGTCATTCGTGACCACAGCCCCGGCGCCTATCATCGCGCCGTCGCCGATCGTGACGCCCTTGAGGACGACCACCCCGGCGCCGAGCCAGCAGTCGGAACCGATGCTGACCGGAGCATAGGTGCCGCGCTGCTCCCGCATCGGGCAACCCCTGGAGACGCCATGGTCGGCACAGTTGATGCTGATCATCGGAGCCATCATCGTGTCGTCGCCGATCGTCAGGTCGTCGAACGCGTTGAGGAAGTTATAGGGGCCGACCCCGACCCGGTCGCCGATCCGCAGGGTGGCCTCGTTCGCGACGTGCAGACGCGCACCCGTGTCCATGCAGACGTCGTCGCCGACGATGATGCGCCCGTCGTCGTAGCCCATGACCTCTATGGTGCGAGGGATGAAGACCCTGTCGCCGATCGACAGCGAGGAGCGGCACGCGAGAGACAGGTCTATCCGTCCCGGTATCCAAGAACACTCGCCCAGCTCGACCCCCTGCCTCGGCAGCCACCAGGCGTTGAACAGCACCCGCGGCTGGCTGATGCCGAACCGCGCTATCTTCAGGAGCATCTCCGGGCTGTACACTCTCTCGCAATCTCGCGCCGTCCTGATCACCCTCTCGAAACTGTCATTTCATGCCTTCTAAGCGGCTCATCTCAATACCATACCACGGTAGCCGGACTGCTGAGGCTCGAGCGCGCCGGAGTCGGCGAAGCTGTAGTAGTCGCCGCCGGAACCGATTATCACGTGGTCGAGAAGAGGTATTCCGACGATTCGGCCGGCCTCCTCCAGCCTGCTGGTTATACTCCTGTCCTCGTCAGAGGGAAAGGGATCGCCGCTGGGGTGGTTGTGGGCGAAGATTATCCCGGACGCGGACCTCCTGATGGCCGGCCTGAAGGCCTCCCGGGGGTGCACGATGCTGGCGGTGAGAGTGCCTTTGGATATCATCTCGGTCGCTATCAGCCGCAGCTTCGAGTCGAGTAGGGCGCACGAGAATATCTCGGTACGCTCGGCGACCATCATCGGCCAGAAAGTACTGTAGACGTCGGAGCTCGAGCCGACCCGCTCGCCGGGAGTGACGCCGCGCATCGCCCGCCTGCCCAGCTCCAGGGAGGCCAGCACCCTCTCGGCCGAAGCCCGGCCGATCCCGGCCACCCGGCAGAGCTCCTCCTTCGAAGCGCCGGCGAGCCCGTCGAGCCCGCCACTGCTGCTCAGGAGCCGCCGGCTGACCTCCGCCGACCTGGCGCGCGGACCGCCGAGCACTTGCGCGAGAAGCTGTTCGTCCGTTCTGTCGTAGCGGTTCTCGATCTCCATCTCGCCTGGCTTTCTTACTGACGGTTGCCTTACTGATGGCATCTAAACAATACAAGCAAAATTGATTGTACCGCTTGAAGGGGACATGCTCAATAGCCGATGTCAGAAAATACTCCGACGAATCATGATGCGGAATCAGATACCGGTGTTGACCTTCTTGCAGAACGGCGAGATCCGCTCGTACAGGTACTTGAAGTCGGCGTAACACGCGTCGTAGACTCGGGCGTTCTCCTTGTTGGGCGTGAACTTCTTACGGACCTTGACCACGCCCTTGATGTCCGAGTACTCGTTGTAGATGCCAAGCGCAAGCGGCACGGCAAGGGCCGCTCCAAGGGCTCCGGCGTCTCGCTCGTTTTCGACGGCCTCCATCGTCCGGCCGGTGGCGTCCGCGAAGATCTGCATCCACTCGTCGCTGCTCGCCCCGCCGCCGATCGCCCGGACCACTTTGCAGTGGAGGCCCTTCGCCTTCGCGGCCTCCAGCTGCCAGCGGAAGTTGAACGCGACACCCTCGTAGATGCTGCGGAGCATCTCGTCCCTGCCGTGATACATGTTCAGGTTGGCGAACCCGCCGCGGAGGGTCGTCTCCGTTACCGGCGACCTCTCCCCGTAAAGCCAGGGCATGAAGAAGAGCTTTCCCGAACCCGGCTCGACAGAAGCGACGGCGCTGTCCATCGCCTTGTAGACGCCGCCCGGAGCCTCGCGCTCCGCCGTCGAGGCCATGTTCTCGGCCCACCAGTCAAGGCATCCGCCGACGGTGTTCATCTCGCCGATGACCAGCCACTTGGTCGGGTCGGCGGCGGCAGTCGAGAACATGCCGTTCTTACCCAGGTTCACCGGCTTGTCGACGATGATGAGCAGGAGCCCGGAGGTGCCGAGAGAGATAGCGCATTCGCCGTGCGCGAGCGCGCCAGCGCCTATCGCCGCGGCGGGCGCGTCGCCCATGCCGCTCACGACCGGCGTCCCTTCCTTCAGCCCCATCGCCTCCGCGGCCCACGGCTGCAGCCCTCCGACGATGTCCGTGCTGCGGTGGACCGGAGGCATCTTATCGACCGGGGCGCCCAGCCATTTGCCCATTCCCTTCGACCAGTCCCTGGTCTTCCTGCTCGTGAAACCGGTCACGGAAGCGCCGGTCTGGTCCGTCTCGAACACCCCTGTCGAGCGGTATACGAGGTAACTTTTAACGTCGAGGAAGTATTTCGTGCGCTCGAAAAGCGAAGGCTCCTCCTCGTGGATCCACTTCAGCTTGCAGACCACGTCCTTGCCGGAAGGGACTGCTCCCACCACGTTCAGCAGGACCCGCCTTCCACCGAGCTTTCTGACGAGCCTTACCGCCTGTTCTTCCGCGCGGCAGTCCATCCAGATGATCCCTGCGCAGAGTGGTGTGCCGTCCTTATCGACGGGCAGCACTCCGAGCATCTGGGACGAGAAGGCTATGCCTTTTACCTTCTCCGGGTCGGTGCCGGTCTTCTCGATCAGCCGTCGCGATGTCAGCGAGACCGCTTTCCACCAGTCCTCGGGGTCCTGCTCGACACACTGCGGCTTCGGGTAGTGGACAGGGTACGGCGCGAACTCGCTCGCGATGATCTCGCCTTCTACGGTGGCCAGCACCGCCTTGTCCCCACTGGTTCCGGCGTCGTGACCGATTACAAGCCTGTCTTCCATCTGCGCCCCCTCAAGTCGCGAACTTGAAGTGGATAACGTCCCCGTCCTTGACTATATAGTCCCGCCCCTCAACCCGCAGGTGCCCGGCGTCCCGGGCCGCGCCGAAGGAGCCACTCGAGACGAAGTCGTCGTAGTGGACGACTTCCGCCTTTACAAAACCTTTCTCGAAATCGGTGTGTATCCTGCCAGCCGCGTAGCTCGCGTGAGAGCCTTCCGGTATGGGCCACGCACGACATTCGCCCGAGTCGATCGAAAAGAACGTGACAAGCCCGAGGAGCGACCAGGCCGCTTTTGCGATCCGCTGAAGGCTTCCCTCCTCGATCCCCATCTCGCAGGCGAACTCGGCCGCCTCGCCGGCATCGAGCTCGGAGAGCTCGGCCTCTATCTCGGCGTTCACGGTGAGGACCGGCAGCCCCCTGACCGCGGCCCATTCGCGCAACGTCAGCTCCTGTTCGGGGTCCGCCTCGCCTTCGCCCACGTTCAGCACCATGAGGGTCGGCTTGAGGGTCAGCAGTGATTGCTCGACCTCTGCGGCATCCAGCTTCGCACAGAGCGCCGGCACGTCCGGGCAGTCGGTCGCTACCCCTTCCTCGACGGAGCACAGGATGTCGACCCTGGCGCGGAACTCGGCCTTGCCGCTCTTCGCGTCATGCCTGGCGTTCGAGATCATCTTCGAGACGACGTCGAGGTCGGCCAGCCTCAGCTCCGTCTCAACCAGCTCGGCGTCCCTGGCCGGATCGACAGTGCCGAAGACGTGGGAGACGTCTTCGGAGGGAAAGCCCCTGACCACATGGGCGACGGCGTCGACCTCGCGGATATTCGCGAGGAAACGGTTGCCGAGCCCCTCGCCCTTGCTGGCCCCTTCGACCAGCCCGGCGATGTCGACGAACCTTACGGAAGCGGGCACGCGACGCTGGCAGTCTGCCAGTTCTGAGATGCGGTCGAGCCGCTCGTCCGGGACGGCGACCACGCCCATGTTCGGCTCGACGGTGGTGAACGGATAGCAGGCGACCTGTGCGCCCGCGCGCGAGAGTGCGTTGAAGAGAGTGCTCTTGCCGGCGTTCGGGAGGCCGACTATCCCAACCCTCAGAGAGGCCAAGCGGCTCACCATCTCTTTCCAGCTTGTACTTCTACCCCACGTAAAAGCCTACATCATGGGGCCCATCCGTGTAACCGGAGCCGCCGGATCCCGGGAAAAACGCAAAATGGTGCCTGGCACCATTTTGCGTTTTTGAAATCCCGCCGTGCAGAAAAAGAAAGAAACGCCGCTTTCTACCCGGGTTGGGCTGTGTAGAAAGACGGCGCTTCGGCGCGTATTGTATAACACCCTCGCCCGGCTGGCAAAGTAAAGGGCCGGGCCCGGGGGTTCCTCGGGTCCGACCCTGTGAAGGTCTTCGCTTGAGGGAGGGAGCTTGCCAGGAGCCCTTGACCGCGCTTGTTATTCAATTTGCTCCCTTCCCTCAAGCGAAGCACTCCACTGAATAACAGCTTCAAATGGTTTAGACGCAGAAAATCGGAATCGGTTGCGATTTTCTTGGCGGGTTCTAGCCCTGCTCCCGCTGGAGCGCGCCGAGCGCCTCGCGGACGTCCCCCGGCTCGAAGGCGGGCCTGCACTCTCCTGGCGAGCATACGACCGCGGGGGGTCCGGCCTCGGCGTCTTCGCCCGGCATGTAGTCCTCGATAGTCTCCGGCCTTATGGCCTTTCTCGGGCTGAACGCGGTCACCGCCTCAGACAGCATGGCCGCCCTGGCTTCCGGCATGGCGTCCGGGTTGATGCGAATCTCGAGGATCCCCTTCTGGTGCGCGTCGGCGGCCATGGCGAACTCCGACGCGAAGTACGAGAACCTCTCCGCGCGCCCTGACAGCGAAACGAGGACCCTGCCTCCGGCCTCGGCGTATCCGCGGTCGGGAGCCAGCGCTTCGAGCGTCAGTAGCGCCCGCGCGGCCACTCCGTTCACCTCTATGTCCGGGATAACAGGCGGGATGTCAGAGAGCGCCGCGCCTTCCTCCTCTTCTTCAGCCTCCGGATCGACCGGCGGAACCGCCTCGGTTATCCAGCCCTCCGGGGAGGAGTATCTCTGTATAACGAGGTCGGCGATCTCGATCGCGCGCTCCAGGTATGCGGGGTTGCCCGTTGCCTGGTACAGGTCTTCCATCGCGCGCAGCATCCAGACCTGGTCGGCGGGTTCGTCGAACAGCCTCGGCTCGCCGAGGAGGACGTAGTGGCACGCCCCGAGGCCGTGTCGGAAGCCCTCTCTCCAGAGGAAGTCCGCACATCGCTCCGCGATGGCCAGCAGCCCGGGGTCGTCCAGAGCGAAGGAGGCCAGTGCCAGCGCCGAGATCATCCGCGAAGTGGAATCGGTATAGATGGTCCTGTCGACGGCGGGCTTCTCCAGCCGCTCCCGTCCCTCCATCGAATGCGAGTAATACTCCTCGTCAGCGTCCTGGCTGCCGAAGAAGCCGCGCTGCTCCTCCTCGAGAAGGTTCAACAGCGCGTAGTCGATGGCGGACCGTGCGGCCTCCGTGTATTTCCCGTTGCCCATCAGGACCGCCGCCTTCAGGTAGGCCTCGACGAGCCCCGCGTTGTCCGTGAGCATCTTCTCGTAATGCGGCACGCTCCAGTCGCTCCGGGTCGAATACCTGAAGAAGCCGCCTTCGACGGTATCCATCAGCCCGCCGTTCATCATCCCGTCGAGCGTCGAGACCGCGAAGGCGCGCATCGCGTCGTGGCCGGTCTCCGCGAATCGCGCCATTGCGAACTCGATCGTGGCCGGCTGAGGGAACTTCTGCCCCTCGCCCAGCCCGCCGAACCCTTTGTCCCATCCCTCGAGGATCGCCGCCTCGACTGACGGTATGATGCCGCCATCAAGCGACCCGGAGGCGGTGGAGAGCGAGGCGACCGCCTCGCGCTCTTCGATAGCGGACAGGGACGCATCGGCTTCGATGCGCGACCGGTTCTGCCGGTAGAGGCCGGTCAGCTTCCCGAGCATCGTGAGGAGCTGCTCCGGGGGCGCGTAGGTCAGGCCGGCCAGGGTGGTGCCGGTGTAGATGAGGAAAGCGGTCGTGGGCCAGCCGCCCTGGTTGTACCGCTTGTTGATGTCCGGGCGCTTGTCGCTGTCCACGCGCACCGGGACGAAATCTTTGTTGATCAGTTCGATGACGGAAGGGTCCGAGTAGGTGGTCTCGTCCATCACGTGGCACCAGTGGCACCACACGGCAGAGATCGAAAGCAGTACGAGCTTCCCTTCCCGTTCCGCCTCCTCGAAGGCCTTTGTGCCCCAGTGCCGCCAGTCGATCTCGGCAGCCCTGTTCGGCCTCGGGCTGAACCTGAAAACCTCGCCGGCCTTGTCCTCGGAAAGAATCCTTCTCATCTCCGTGCCCCCTGTCTCAAAAGAAAACCCCTCTCTTAAAGGGGGGACTCCCCCCAGGTGCCCGGCAGCAGGAGATGGCACTGGGGGCTGCTAGTGGCATTAAGTCTGGCCGGAGTTTCCTCCGACAAAACCAGCACCCGGGAGGAGCATGCTTTTCTTATTCTTTTAGTAGCCTCCCGGCGCCGACCACAGTCCCGCGCCGTCTATTTCGGCTACGAACACAGGATACCTCCGCGGTTGAAGGGAGCGCATTGATATCAATCAACGGGACGAGATTATTGTCAGGAGAGCAGGCTTGGTGATAATAGGGAAACGGTTCCGGCCTTCAGGCCCCGCTCGACGCGACGAACGCGGCGTTCTTGAGCGCCATGAACCCGCCCGCGACGCTCTCGGCGAAATCGACGCCCGGAAGCGCCAGCCCAGTGGCCTCGACCGTGGGCTGCTTGCCCATGTTCCGTGCGAGGCTGATCGCCCATGGCGGAACCGGGTACTCTCCTGTCGAGAACTCCTGGACGGTGCTCTGGACGAAGGACGGGTCGAGCAGGAGCATCGAGAACGAGTCGTTGTAGGCCTGCATCTTCGCAACGGGGTCCTGAAGCATGCGCAGTTGCGCCCAGGCCGAGACGGCCTGCTGGTGATAGAAGTCACACGTCATCTGCCTCGCCGGGTCGCGGACCTTCGCCCCGGACTGTGAGTCGAGCACCGAGAGCGCTCTCTGGAACCCCGCCGGGTTGATGGAGCCGTCCGGTCCCAGTGCGTCAAGGAATGCGGTGTAGTAAGGAGGAAGCTGCACAGGCAGGTTCTCCGGTCGCTGCAGTTGAAGCGGCGCGGTGCTCTTCATCGAGAGGAATCCCTGGTGGAGCATCTCGAACATCGCCACAGCACCGATCCAGCTCCGGTCGGTGGACAGGACCGCTGCGGCCTCGCCCGGGAGCAGCGTGGTGACGACCCCGCCGGTCGCGTTCGGCAACATCGACGAGTCGGCCAGGCCGGCTGACGTGCCGGCCGCGGTGGCCATCCCAGCCATCCCGCCCGGTGGCGCCGGTGCGTTTGGCTGGTTCCCCGACTGCATGTTCATCATGCCCATGAAGTCGTTGGGCGTCCCGGAGGTGTACGAGCCGCCTCCGCCGCCTCTGCGCTTCAGGAAATAGCTGACGGCACCGATCACGAGCGCACCGGCGAAACCCGCGATATAGATCCACCAGGGGCCCGAATAGTGCGATGAATACGAACGGTACCGTAAATGGAGAGTGATTATCAGCACCGGGCTGCAGGCCGCGGCAGCAAGGTACTCTACAGAGTTCCTTTTCATGAGCTCGCTCCTATCGTCCTCAACGACCAGATAAAGATATCACAATGGCGAAAGAACTTGCCGCCGGAGAGCAACCGCAAATACAATGAGCCCGGCTCGAGAAGAGGAGGCAACACGAAGGACCAGAAGGACAGGAACCACGTGACGGGAAAGATCGTCGTCATTTCCGATACGCATTTCGGAGACCGCACCCAGTTGCTCACCGACGCGTCGCTCGTCGACAGCCTTTGCGAGGTGCTGCAGGGGCGCGGCCCGATCGAGGAGCTCGTCCTTCTCGGGGACATCATCGACCTCTGGGTCAGCGTCGAGATGAGCGCGCTCAGGAAGGCGCGCTATTTCATAGAGCGCGTTTCCGCGCTGTCAAACGTCGGGCGGATCGTCTACATCCCCGGCAACCATGACCACTCCATGTTCATGAACGCCTTCAACAACGAGATGGACAGAAGGGTTACCGAGGGTGACCTGACCGTTCCTCGCTTCATGCCCGCCCGCTCGTACAACCACGCCATCATGGCCGGCCTTGCCCGCCATCCCACGGTGACCGACTTCTCGATGACGTACCCGTTCATAGTCAGGAAGGTGAACGGGAAGAAGGTGCTGCTGACGCACGGGCACCACCTCGATTTCTACGACAGCTCATTCGGCTGGTCGAGGACCTTCTGGCTCGGCCGCCACTACGTGAAGAAGCGCGAAGGGGCGACCGGGGGCAAGGTCACGCTGCACGACATAGAGATGGCGAACCTGCCGTTCTGCGGAGCGATGTCCGCGGCGCCGTGGGTCCCGGAGCTGGTCGCCGGAGGCCTTCGCTTCTACCGGATGATCAACTTCTTCGCGAAGCTGTTCAGGAAGGACGAGATGCGGCACGGCCTGATACGCGACACGTTGATAAAAGAGAACTACGACGAGATCGAGGGCCTGCTGCCGTTGTTCGGGCAGCCCGACACGGACTGTTTCATCTTCGGGCACACCCACTGCCCCGGCATCGGCCGCGTGCCGGGGACCGGCCTGCTGGTAGCCAACACCGGGTCATGGACGAGCCGGGATGATGAGGACCTGCCGACAATGACCTGGGTCGAGCTGGACGGCGAGGTGTCTCTCTTCAGGATGACCGGGGAAGGGCCGGAGCTCATGTTCTCCGAGCCGCTCGAGAACGGCGGAGGTCGAGATGGCGAGTGAATGTAACAACGTCGAAGAGAACCGGCAGTCGTGCAACTGCACCTACGAGCCGTGCAGCCGGAAGGGAATGTGCTGCGAGTGTGTCAGGTACCACCTGAGCATGCGCGAGTTGCCCGCCTGCGCTTTCAGCAAGGAGGCCGAGAGGTCCTATACGACCGGTCCTTCTCGAAGTTCTGCAGCGAGCGGTAGCGAGCCGGACACAAACTGGCTAAGGCATGAGTCACGCTATACGGTGAGAGGGATCTCAGACTCTAGTTAAAGCCTTTGTGTCCGCGGTCATCTCTTTCGGGATAACGGTCCCTCAGCGCTGGTGAACCTTCAAACTTAAGCGAAGCCTACAATCTGATTAAGCCTCAGAGTGATTAGACCACCACCTACGTGGCCCTCGGCATATATTCCGACCAGCCCATCACCTGCTTGAATCTTAGCGCGCAGTAAAAGAAGCGCCGCGCCCTGCCCTCTCGGGCTGACGCAGCGCCCTCTCCCTTTTTAATGCCCGCCGCTTCGTCGTAAGCGGTACAAGCAAACCCGAGGATAGCAGAGCAGGCAAACGCCGTCAAGAGTCCTGGACAAAATATTTGTCCGTTATTACTGGCCGGTGTAGCCCTCGGCGAAGTACCAGGTCCTAGAGGGGGCGGTGAGCCCGATGGTGTTGTGACCGCCGTCCCAGACACCCTTGTAGTTGAAGTACATCGAGCGCTCGGCGACGAACTTGACCGCGTTTGTGGACTCGAGCATCGTCGAGACCTCGGTCGATTCCAGCCCCGGGATCGCGTCGACGTGTATCGTGTACCTCGCCCTCGGGGCGACCTCGTATTCCTTCACCATGCTGGCGCCTCCAGGCCTCATGAAGGTGGCCCTGACTCCGAGCGGCCCGTCGGCAGGGTTCTGGACGGTCACCCATTCGTCGAAGGACTCGCCGGTATATCCTTCCGGCAGGTACCACTGCATGGCTGGTCCGGACGCGGCCACCGACTCGTGGCCGCCATTCCGCCCGTTGTTATTGAAGTACATCGCCCGCTCCGCGCACACCGGGCGATCGCTCATGACCTTCACCGAGAAGCTGCACCCCTCCAGCCCCGGCAGCTTGTCGATCATAACCGTCTTTCGCGAATGAGGTCCCACCGACTCGTAGTGGTCCACGTTCCTCCCGTCGTCGGTCATCACCGTGTAGTTCACGCCCGCCGCTTCTTCGCCGGGATTCATGACCAGCACATAAGTATCGAAGCCCCAGCCGGTGCATCCCTCGGCCATGTACCATTCCTTGAGCGGTTTCGTGACGCCTATCGAATCGTGCCCTCCGTTCATGCCGTAGTAGTCGAAGTACATCGCGCGCTCGGCGACCACCGGCACGGTCGAGGTGACCTTCGCCGAGACGTCGCAGGCGCCACAGCCGGGGACCTCGTCCACGTGAAGCGTCTGCCTGCTGCTCGGCGGCATCTTCATCCCTACGGGAACGACGGACCCGTCGTCTTTCATCAGCGACACCACGACGTCGGCCTGCGATTCTCCCGGGTTCTGCACCAGTATCCAGGTGTCGAACTTACCGCCTGTGTAGCCTTCGGCGAGGTACCACTCAGTCGCCGGGTCGGCGGCGCCGATCGAGTCGCTGCCGTCCGTCCTCCCCGACGAGTTGAAGTACACCGCCCTCTCGGCGGTGATTGGCACGTCACAGGACACCCTGGTGGAGACGTTCTTCCCGAAGCCGACGACGTCGTTGACCAGCACGGTGCTCCGGCTGTGGGGCGCGAGCGGGACCGAGGTGGCAGCCGTCTCGCCGTTCCCCATCATGAACTGCAGGCTGGCGACAGCCGGCTGCTCCTGGGGGTTCTGTATAAGCACGTAAGTCTCGTAGTTCGGTTTCGGCGTCGGCGGCCTGGAGTTGTCGAAGACACCCGAGCGCCGGCTGTCGTGGCGGAACATCGGCCAAGGGAACAGTGCCGGGTTGAACTTCACGCTGGTCTGCGTCACCACGTTCGGGCATTTCACGATCTCGACGAGCCCGTCCCGGTCGATGTCCCCCAGCGCGGGCGCGCTGCCGTTCGCCCATTCGACCTCGGACTTGCCATCCCCGTTCGTTTCGCCGAGCGCGGGAGAATTGATGATGTAGCCGTTAGTGCCGCTTACCTGGCCGCCCCTGCTGTCATAGACGGCGTGTGAGAAAGCCACCTCGAGGCGCCCATCGTTGTTTATGTCCCCGAGGGCGGGCGAGGTCATCGAATAGTAACCGACCTCCACCGGCCAGCCCGGCAGGTTGTTCCCGGCGCCGTCCCAGCCGTACAGGCATGTCCCGCCCGCGTTCTGGTAATAGAGGCCGGTGCCGACCACGATGTCGAGGACTCCGTCGTTATTGAGGTCGCCGAGCGCGGGCGACGACCAGATGACCTGCTGGGTCCACTTCGGCCAGCCGGGCAGGTTCTGTCCCGCCCCGTCCAGGACGAAGACCAGCCCGCCGCTCGGGTAAGGCCATCCCTGCCCCGCGGTGCAGTCCGCGCCGATCACGATCTCGTTGCGCCCGTCGCCGTTGATGTCCCCGATGGCCGGCGAACTCCAGATCGTGTCCCTCACGTCCACAGGGAAGCCCGGCACGACCCCGCCGACCCAGTTGAACGCCCAGACGCGCATGCCCCAGCAGCCGATGACGATCTCCATCATGCCGTCGCCGTTGATGTCGCCGATCGCCGGTGAGGAGAAGCAGCCGGTCTCCGAGCACGGGCGGGCGGGTGGAAGCGATTTCGGCCAGCCCTGCAGGTCGTTCCCGTTGCAGTCGTAGCCGAGTACGAACGCGGCCTCGTTGCCGACGTAGATCTCCATCCTGCCGTCGCCGTTCATGTCCCAGGCGGCCGGACTGGAGGAGCACCTGCCGCCCGTGTCGCGTTCCCACCTCTGGTTGCCCGCGCTGTCGTAGCAGGCCAGCGCGTTGCCGGTCCCGCATATGATCTCGTCCTTGCCGTCGGCGTCGACGTCGGCGATGCATGGTGAGGAATAATTGCTGCCCGCGGGGGTGCTGATGTTCCTGTCGTTTGCGCTCGATGTTCGTGCAGCGGGACGTGCGGTGACGGAAGCTATCGGCAAGGCAACCAGCAGGACGCCTGCAAGAAGTGTTGACGGCAAAGCGGTGCGCGCTCTCATCGAATACCTCCGGTCGTTGCCCCCGAGGCCAGTATATAACAGGGGTCGGCCGGTCAGCCTTATCAGCCGCGCTTGCCGAGGAAGAAGCGGTGCGGGTCGAATATCCGCATGCGACGAAGCTCGTCCAGCAGCGGCGGCTCGATCGCGCGCACCTCTCGGGCGACCTCGAGATCCCAGCCGCACTGCTCCTTCGCGTCAGCGACGGCTGCTTCCGCCCCCTGGCCGCGGTCGAAGTAGCCCGTCAGGATGAGACGTCCGTCGTCCTTCTCGAGCACGCATTTCGTCGTCACGACGGCGCTGACTTTCTGCCCGGGACAGGTCACGTACGGTACCTTCTCGACCAGCCTGAACGGCGAGTGCTCGATGAGCATGACGACCTCGCGGGCGCCGTACGCCACATCGGCCGCCCCGCCGGAGCCTACCAGGAAGAGCTTCAGCTCGGGTATCTGGGTCGAGTTGATGTTGCCCTCGCGGTCTACCTGCCCGGCGCCCAGGGCGCCGATGCACCGGTTCGAAGGCGCGCCGACTATGGAGCCGAGGACGTCGTTTATGTCGGTCAGCATCCGGCACTGCGGCACGTTGCGCAGGTTGAATATGAACGGGTCCGCCGGCTGCGGGCTGTAGCCGTAGAAGCCGACCTCCGCGATGAGGTCGCAGTCGTGGCCGTCCTCCATCAGCTCGTAGTAGGCGAGCCAGGCGGCGAGGTTGGACGCGCCGACCCCGGCCAGTATCGTGCGGTGGCCGCTCTCACGGGACTTATCCGCGATGACCCGCGACCCGATGGCTATCATCCACTCGGTCTCGTTGGCGTCCGGGCCTGGATCCATCTCGTCGAGGCAGTCCGCTATCTCCTGCTGCCAGGAGTCCGGCGCCGACTTGCCCTTCAGCCTCCAGACCCAATCGTGGCCGAGCTCCTTTACGTAAGCCGCCCCGTCTTCGGGGCCGAGGATCCATTTGTCCATCCACTCGGCCAGCTGGCCCTCGTCCTTCGCCTTCGCCCTCATGTCGATGAGGTACTCCCGGTCGACCTCGTAGCCGGTGACCTCGTCCTCCAGGCCGTAGTTGGACATGCCGGCCGGGTGCGACCCGAGCGGCTCCAGGCAGACAGCCTTCACAAGGTAGGAAGGCACCTTCACGAAGTGGCTGTACTTGCGGATGAATTCGGCGTCTACGATTCGCTCGACCGTGACGATCGTCCCCTCCTTCGCCGCGCGCGCGCTGGTCGGACCTTCGGCGTAAGGAGGCGCGCAGATCGTGTTGCCGGCGGCGTCGGCCGCCCAGCCGTGGATGAAGGAGACATCCGGAACCAGCGGGCGGACGAAGCACGTCTTCCCGTGCGGGGTGTCCACTATATAGAGCTCGCTCGAGTTGTCCGTCTCCATGGCGGTGCCGAACAGCGAATTGCACGGGATGTACTCGAAGCCCAGCGCCCCGGCCAGCAGCCGCAGCGAGAAGCTGAGGATGGTCCAGTGCTCCATCTCTACCGTTCCGTCGCGGTACATCCTCTGGTAGACCGGGTTCGGGCCGGGCATCGGGTAAGAGTCACCGAAGTATGTCGCGATGGCCTTCTTGACCGTGCCCGCGACGAACAGCGCCATCAGGTCGCCGGTGAAGCCCAGGGTGCTGACGGTGAAGCCGGGGTCCTTTCCCGCGAACTGTCGGGCGATCTCGTGCGAAGAGGCGCACGGCCGCGCGTAGCTGTGGCCGAGGTGGAGGTGCATCCCGGGCCGGACGAACTTCGAGACGGCCTCGTTGAGCGACATCCGCCGGTCGGTCGTCAGGCCCCTTTTCGCGACTTCCTCGTCCCGCCTGATGATGTCCTCGAATTCGCCGAACATCGAAAGACCTCCCCCTTGCTCCACAACGCGAAACCGATGCAGATTGTATCACTCGCGTCGTTAATGAACCGGATGCCCCGTGCCGAAACGGAGTAAGTATGGTGATACGCCCGACAGGAGGAGATGACTTGAAAAAGACCATCGCTCTCTCGTTCGTCTGCCTGATGGTCCTGGCTGCGCTCTTCGCCGGGGGCTGCGGCGGGTCGAAGACGGCCACGACTTCCTCTCAGACCGCACCGGCAGCTGTCAATATCAAGAAGGTGCAGGCCGGCGACATCCAGGTCGGCTACAAGACGTTTGGAAAGGGGTACCCGCTGGTCCTGATCATGGGCTACAGCGGGACGATGGACGACTGGGACCCTAACTTCGTCGCCGCGCTGGCGAAGAAGTACAAAGTCGTCATGTTCGACAACCGCGGCATGGGGGAGACCGCCGCCGGCACCAGCCAGTTCACGATTCCGCAGTTCGCGACCGACACCGCCGCTTTCATGGACGCGCTGGGTATCAAGACCGCTCACGTCCTCGGGTTCTCGATGGGAACGACCATAGCGCAGGAGCTCGTGCTGAATTACCCGCAGAAAGTGAACAGGTTGATCCTCTACGCAGCCGACTGCGGGGGTACCCAGGCGGTACCGCCATCACCCCAGCTGCTGCAGCAGCTCACCGACACCTCGGGGACACCAGAGCAGAGGGGCGAGCGGCTGACCGCCCTGCTGTTCCCACCTCAGTGGCTGGCGGTTAAGAAGAACCAGGACTACCTCGCCGCGACGCTGGGCAAGTCGAGGGAGCCGATACCGGCGGAGAGCGTGAACAAGCAGACGCAGGCGATGGCTTCCTGGAGCGGCAGCTACGACCGGCTGCCGGGCATCAAGAACCCGACGCTGCTCCTGACCGGGACGGAGGACATGCTGACCCCGCCCCAGAACTCGATGATCATCGTGAACAGGATCCCCTCGGCGTGGCTGTCGCAGTTCAGGGGCGCAGGTCACGGGCTCGAGTACCAGTACCCGGACCAGGCGGCCGCGACGGTCCTCAACTTCATCGCTTCACCATAGCCCGGAACAGTCTGCAACGTTTTTATTGACAGACTCCCGGATTCTTCAATCTCAACAATTCGCAATGTCGCGACTTCGACCCTCCGACGTGTCCTTGCCCAGCAGTACAATCTAATCAGTTAAAGAAAGGCGACTCAAAGCAGGGACTACAGCGCATGAAAGTGCGTGATATCATCAAATTGATAGAGAGTGACGGCTGGTACCTTATAGCGACCAGGGGCAGCCATCGGCAGTATAAACACCGCGTGAAGCCCGGTCGCGTAACGATTGCCGGTCACGACAAAGATGACCTTGCGGCAGGGACATTGAACAGCATTCTCAAGCAGGCCGCTCTGAAGGAGGAGAAATAGATGTTCCGCTTTCTCGTGATCATTGAGAAGGCTGATGGGAATTATTCGGCATACTCACCCGATCTGCCCGGCTGTGTCGCGACAGGGAGCACCTTCGAGGAAACTGAACAGAGTATGCAGGAGGCCGTGGAGATGCACGTGAAAGGACTCCTCGAAGATGGATTGCCCGTTCCCGAATCCGTATCGTTCGCGGAGTACGTGACGATCGGCGAGTAATAGACTTCCAGTCCTGTTACAGGGTCGCGAGAAGGCGCTCCGCGTTGCCGGAGAAGACCGCTTTCTCGAACTCCTCACCAAGCCCGAGCGCAGTGATGCTCTCTATGCAGTCCGTGTATGTATAAGGGATGTTCGGGAAGTCGCTCCCGAACAGCAGCCTGTCCTGTAGCTCCAGCAGGACTTCGGCCGGGATGTCCGATGGGATCTCGAGCGGTGGAAAGCGCTTTTCTTCGATGAGCCGCCGCATCACGTCCTGGTCGATGAAGTTCACGGACGTATCGAGGTACAGGTTCGGGCAGCGGCGCGCGAGGTCGAAGAAGCGGTCGTACTCGAAGGCTCCCATGTGCGCCACTATCACCTTCATCTCGGGGAAGCGGTCCATCACAGGCTCGAAGTTGTCGGCCCCGACGTACTGGTTCGCCGCGGGCCCGGTCCCGGCGTGGGCGGTGAGGATGCGCCCTCTCTCGACGATCCGCTTGTAGACCTCGTCCATCCTCGCATCGCAAGGATAGAAATCGCTGACCAGCGGCTGGATCTTCACGCCCGCGAAGCCGCGGTCGAACATCTCGTCCACCATGGCAGCGTTGCCCTGGTCGCCCACGTGCACGGTCGCGAAAGGTATCGCGTCATGATGTGCCTCGCAAAAAGATGCGGTCCACTCGTTGAGCGCCGCCGCCATTCCCGGTTTGTGCGCGTAGTTGTAAGTGACGAAGCGGGTCACGCCGAAGCCGCGGAGCGTCTCGGCGAGCTCGTCGGGCGTGCCCTTGTACTCGATCCCCCACCAGCGCGCCTCGAACCATTTCCATAGAGACGCGAACACGCGCTCCGGGAAGAAGTGGGCGTGCATGTCGATTATCTCGCGGGGAAGCGGCTCAGGTTGCGTCGGCTCGCCGCCTTTCCTTCCAGGCGATCATGTACTTGCGCCTCGGCGAGACGACGACCGCGAGCATGAAGAAGGCAAACATGACCAGGACTATCATCGCGCCGGACGCCACGTCGTACTGCGACGAGAGAAAGAGGCCCGCGATCACGCTGACGATGGCCGTGATCTCCGAGACGAGGATCACTACCCGGTAGTTCCTGGAAAGCTGCAGACCTGTAGCGCCGGGGATGACGATCAGAGCGGACATCAGGATGATACCGACCAGCTTTATCGACACCACGATCATCAGCGCCATCGTCACCAGCAGCCCGTAGTAGACGAAGCGGACCGGGACGCCGCTAGCGGTGGCGGTCTCCTCGTCGAAAGAGAAGAACAGCAGCTCCCTGAAATAGAGCAGGAGGAACGCGAGGACTATCACGGACAGCACTATCAGCACGGCGATGTCGCTCCACGCTAGTGCGAGGATGTCGCCGAAAAGGTACGTCAGGATGTCCTGGTTATAGGCGTGCGCAACCGATATAAGGACGACTCCGAGGGCCATGGACGCGGCGAGGAGGATGCCGATGACCGTGTCCTCGTGAAGCTTCCCCTTCCTCGAGAGGTATCCGATGGCACCCGAGACTCCCACGCAGAAGACCCCGGCCGCGATTATCGGGTTCACCCCCAGGTAGATGCCGATCCCGATGCCGCCGAAAGCCGCGTGCGATATGCCCATGCCGGCGAACGCGAGCCTGCGGACGATTATGAAGAAGGACATGAATGAGAACGTGAGGGCGATCACAATGCCCCCCAGCAACGCCCTCTGCCCGAACCCGTAAGCGAGGAGCATCAGATGTTCTCCCCGTGCGTGTCCTGCTGGCCCGCACCGACGAGGAAGTCGAACTCGCAGCTGTACGCGTCTTTGAGAGCCCTGCTTCCGAGGACCTCGCTCGGCTTGCCGTGGACGTGCGTCGTCCTGTTTATGCAGACGATCTCGTCAGCGTTCTCGGCAAGGATCTTCACGTCGTGGGAGACGAATATCACCGACAGGCCGAGCTTCTCCTTGAGGTCTGTGAGCAGCTCCATGAAGTTGGCCTGCGCCGGCCCGTCGAGACCCGTCGTCGGCTCGTCGAGGATGAGGATGTGAGTCTCGCGGCAGAGCGCCCGCGCCAGGAACACCCGCTTCTGCTGGCCGCCGGAGAGCTCGCCGATCAGCCTGTTCTCGAGCCCGTCCATCCCGACCATCCTGATGCTCTCCATCACCGCCTGCTTGTCCGACTTCTTCGCTCGCCGGAACGGCCCGATGCAGCAGATGCGGCCCATCATGACGACGTCGTAGACGGACACAGGGAATATCGGGTCGAAGTTCACGTTCTGCGGAACGTACCCGATGTGGTGCAGCTCATGTCTCAGCTGAGCGGGGTTCATGCCCAGCACGCAAACGGTCCCGCTGTCCGCTCTTATTATCCCGAGTATCACCCGGAGGAGGGTCGTCTTTCCCGCGCCGTTGGGGCCGACCACGCCGATGAACATCTTTTCCTTGAGCTCGAAAGTCACGTTCTCGAGGACCTGCTGCCCGCCGAGCTTCACCGACACGTCATCGAGTGAGATCAGCGTGCGATCGCCGGCGGACGAACCGTTGAAGAAATCGGCTACCATGCACTCCTTGCTCACTTCATCGCCCCCGCCATCACCTCGACGTTGTGGTTCATCATATCTATGTAGTTGTCGACCTGCGGGTTCTTCGGGTTGCCTAACGTGTCCACGGTAATCACCTGGACGTCCTTTCCGACCTCGCTCGCTATCACATCCGCGGCCTTGGAGCTCGTCTGCGGCTCGGCGAATATCACCTCGACCCCGAGCTTCTTCATCTCGTCCACCAGTGTCTTCAACTGCTCGAAGCTGGGCTCCTTGCCGGGGAGCTCCTCGATCGATCCCACCTCGTTCAAGCCGTACTGCCTTGCGAAGTACTTCCATGCGGAGTGTACCGCGACGAAATCCTTCTGTGTGAATGTTGCAGTCTGACTCTTGATCGATTGATCCAGCGACTGGAGCTTCGCTATGTATGTCGCGGCGTTCGCGGCGTAGTCCTTCGCGTTAGCCGGGTCTGCCTTTGTGAGCCCGTCCCTTATCGCCCCTATCTCATAGATTGCGAGTTGCGGGTCTAGCCAGACGTGTGGGTCGTACACTTCTTTATGTCCGGTCCCCGTCAGCTCACCGGACGGGAGCAACATTGAGGTCGGCACCGCCTCTCCGGCCTTCACCTCGATGAGGTCCTTGGTCCCGGCGCTCGACACGACGCTCGTTGCCCAGGTCTCAAACTGGAGCCCGTTCGTCACGAACACCTTCGACTGGGCCAGGAACTCGACGGCCCCGCTGGTCGGGGCGTACGTGTGTGCGTTGGCGCCGGGCGGGATCATGGTGGTGACCTGTACGTGCTCGCCACCCACGTTCCTGCAGAAATCCGCGAGTGGGTTGATGCTCGCGGTGACCCGCATGGCTCCACCGGTGCTCTTCGGAGTGCAGCCGGAGGGCAGCAGCAGAAAAAGAGCGGCGCAGACAAGCATCCATCCCGCCGCTCTCCTACCCATTTTCGCTCCTACGAAGTCTTCGGCCTGATGGTCACCGAGTTCATCACGTCGCCCTGCTGGATCTGGTTGACGACGTCCATTCCAGAGACGACGTGGCCGAAAACAGTGTACTGGCCGTCGAGCGAAGGCTGCGCGGCGAGGCAGATGTAGAACTGCGACCCGCCGGAATCGACCGACTGCGAGCGCGCCATCGCGACAGTGCCGGTCTCGTGCTTTCGCGCACTGAACTCCGCGGGGATGTTGTACCCGGGGCCGCCGGTACCGGCGTTCGGGTTGTTCGGGTCTTTACTCAGCGGGTCTCCGCCCTGGACGACGAAGCCGGGGACCACGCGATGAAACCTCGTGCCGTTGTAGAAGCCCGACCTCGCAAGGTTGAGGAAACTGGCGCACGTGATCGGCGCGACATCAGGGTAGAACTGCATCACGATGTCGCCCTTGGCTGTATTGATCACGGCCTCGACGTTCACGCCGTCCTGGTCGTTCGGGAAGTCCGCGAGTGTCTTGAGCGGCTTTCCGTCGGGCCCGAGCTTCGCTCCGGGTGAGGACGATGGAGTGCTGCTGGGAGTGCTCATCGGTGTACTCTCCTTCTGTTTTGTCTGGCTCGTCTCTGACGTATTCGAACTGCTGCATCCCGGCAGTACCACGCATAGCAGGACTACCGTCAAGACTGCCAGCACAATGACCGGTCGGCGATAACGCATCGTGCCGCTCCTTCTTCCTCGAGTCCCGGCACGGCGAAAGCAACTATCGCTTTCGCCCGGGGGCTCATCATCCCTGTATCACTAGATGTAAAAGTATAGCAGGAGCCATGTGGGTATTAACGAACTCAAAACCTGCACCGTGGGGTGAGTTTCGATAATCCCTTTCGTGACGCGGCGCGAGGCAAAGGGAGCCGAAAAGGAAAAAAGTTCGATTCAGCGAACTAAATGCAAACGAGCCAGGTCTGCTGGATCGAAGGTGATTGGAGGAGCCAAGTGGGGATCGAAGAAGGATCGAGCAGGATCGTTCTCGAGAGCTCAGGCTGGCTGGCCGCGCACAAGCGCAACCGTAAGTGGCTGGAGCGTAACCCGCTCGAGCGCAGACGGCAGGGAAGCAGCGTGACGTCCGCGGGCAACTGGCTCGCCGCGTCGCCCGATACCTGGCGCGCGTGGGGGCTTTCTCTCTTCAAGTCCCCGGCGGCGGGTTTCGACATCCCTGAGGGCGAGAGCACCTAGCTTCCACATCGGGGTCAGGTCTTGAATCATGAATTCACTTCAATCGTTGTTCCACTCCCCATGATAATTCACGATTCAAGACCTGACCCCATCCAGAGAACGCGGTCGGTGGGGATGCATCGGTGTTCGAATGCCGCAGTATCTATGGGACGGGACACCTTATCTTGATAGAATCTCCATGTCAGTCGAGGAAGACTTTCGCAAAGGAGTCACACCATGTTCTGCAGGCAATGTGGAGCTGAGGTCGATGAGGGGAAATCGTTCTGCACGAAGTGCGGAGCACCAGCCGTAAAGCCGGAGAAGGCCGCGGCGGCGCAGCCACCCTCTCCGCCCGTGCAGCCACCTGTGACCATGACGCCGCCGCCCGTCCCGCCCGGGATCCAAGCTTCGGCGCCGCCCGTGAAGAAGTCGCGCAGGACCATGACGATCGTGATAGTCGCCGTGGTCGCCGCGATACTGATAATAGGTGGTGTCGTCACCGCTATCGTCCTCTTGACGGGGAGCTCCGGACCATCCGCGACACTCGACAAGTTCTTCACCGCGGCGGAGACGAAGAACGTGGACGCGGCGATGAAGATAGTGGATACCAGCTACTTCAACGGAGATGCTGAGCTCGAAAAGATATTCCGCGAAGGCATCTTCGCCGACATCCCCAAAGGCGTGACGTTCAAGGACCTCGGGTACCAGACGACGATCAACGGCGACAAGGCGACCGTGAAAGTAATAAAGGGTACCGCGACCTTTGACGACGGAGGAAAGAAGCAGACGGTCCAGCTCGACAAGTCTTCCACCGACAGCACATTCGAGTTCGTGAAGAAGAACGGTACATGGCTCATGTCTCCGTCATCGTTCGGGACGATGTTCGCCAAGCAGTTCAAGACTGACGCCGACGATACCGTGAATGACGATTTCGACCCTGAAGCCGTCAAGGTTGAGAAGGCTTTTGACGATTTCAACGCGTTTACGAAAACCGGGCAAGTGCCCTCCGGCACAGAAATGCAGTCGAAGGCAGACCAGATTCAGAAAGCCCTGGATGAATACAACACCGTGGCAAAGGAAGCTAAGGCGCAGTATGAGAAGTTAGACCAGCTCAACGGCAGCGGCCTCGAGAACTACAAGGAGTACGCAAAAGCCGCAATCGGGTACATCGATGCCAGGACACAGCTATACAAGGAAATGATGGACCTTGAGAGATATGTGGTCGAGACAAAGCTGAAGATAGACGCCGGTAAGCCTCTCGATAAAACCGCCTATAACCAGCATGTCGACGAGGTGTCGCAGAAGATCACCGACCTGCAGACGAAGATGGAGAGTTACCAGACAGAGATGTCGACCGCGAGCGACAAGATCGAGTAGCTCACAGTTCGTCGTAGAAGCGCGACTTGTCTGTCCACTGGATGATGTCTATCTCGTTCCCGTCGGGGTCCTCCAGGTACAGCTGCCTCGAATATCTCTTGACGACGACTTCGCGGTCCGCTTCGACGATGCCGTCTTTCTTCAGACGCGAAAGGAACGCGTCGACATCGTCTACCGCGTAGCCGATGTGTCTGAAGGCGCCACCGGACGCACATCCTTCCGGGCACTCCGAGATGAATAACTCGTGGTCTACGCCTTCGAGGATCGCGTACCGGCTGCCGTCTGCTTTCGTGCCTTCTCCGACCAGCTCGTATCCGATCACGGCGGTATAGAAGGCGACGCTTGCGGACACGTCCGAGGCGTACCTGTTTATGTGATCGATGACCGGGCGCACTTTGTTTACCTCCCTTTGCCTTCCGGCGGGGTCTCGCGCTGCGAACACCTCCCGAAGGCTTCGCGCGGCGGGGCTGACTCTCTCAATTGTCTCACGGAGAAGTCCGCCGGATGACTTATTGACATATTGTCAATAAATGATATCGTCTCTCCTGGCTTATTGCCTCGCCTGGTCGAGCAGTCGATCTTCAGGCTCACACGAACCAGCCCCGGGAGGAGCGAAAATGGTCGAGCGCGGTTTCGCAAAGTTCGCAAGATTCCTTATCAAGGCCCGTTACTTCGTGCTGCTGTTCTGGATAGTCCTCGCGGTCGTAGTCATTCTGACCGCCCCCAAGCTCAGCAAAGTCGGAACTACCGACGAGAAGAGCTTCCTCGCGGCCGGCAGCCCTTCGGCTGAGGTCAGCAATCTTCTTCAGTCCAAATTCCCGTCGCTCAAGAAGGCGAAGGGCGAAGGGGTTGTCGTCTTTTACCGGCCGGGAGGGCTAACGGCCGCCGACCGGGAATACGTGCAGCAGGTCGATGCCTGGCTGAAGTCAGACAAGAGGCCCAAAACAGTGTCCGGCGTGACTTCGGTCTATACAGACCCGAGCATCAAGGCGAGGCTGGAGAGCACTGACGGCACGACGCTGCTCTCCCAGGTCATCTTCAACAAATCATCCTTTCAGACAGAGACTACGAACGATGTGGTCAAACTGCGAGAGCACTTCAAGACGCGTCCAGCCGGACTGAACGTCTATGTCACCGGCGCACCCGGCATAGCACAGGACATGAACACGGTGACAGATCAGAGCGCCAAGAACACTACGATCGCGACGATCATACTGGTCATCGTGCTGCTGCTTATAATATACCGCTCACCGATCGCTCCCCTTGTCCCGCTGGTTACCATCGGCATCGCATACATGATTTCCCTGGGGCTCCTCGGATTCCTCGCACAGGGAGGGTGGAAGATATCGACCACAGTCACCGCGTTCCTGGTCGTCCTGGTGTTCGGCGCCGGCACGGACTACTGCCTGTTCATGATAAGCAGGTTCCGTGAAGAGCTGGCCAAAAGGGAGAACGACCGGTTCGAAGGCGGGGCAAGGGAAGCCGTCATCGCGACCGCCAGCAGCATCAGTACGGTCATAACCGCCTCGGCGGCCACAGTCATCATAGGCTTCCTGGGCCTTACGGTAGCCTCGTTCGGCATGATCAAGACGATGGGACCTTCCCTGGCTATAGGCATCGGCGTAACGCTCCTCGCCGGGCTGACCCTGGTGCCCGCTTTTATGGCGATACTGGGGGACAAGATGTTCTGGCCGTTCCACGCAAGGGTTTACCAGGCACACAAGGAACGCCGTCTGAGCTGGGAGAAGATATCTACTTTCATCACCGCCAGGGCCAAGTACGTCGTACCGGCATTGCTCATCCTCCTTCTGCTGCCATGCATCGGCCTTCTGCACCAGAAGCAGTCGTTCGACCTCCTTACGCAGTTACCGAAGTCGCAGGAGTCGGTAAAAGGCTTCGACGTGATCAAGAAGAACTTCAACCAGGGCGACATGATGCCGGTCGACCTGGTCATAACATCCAGGAAAGCGGACATGAACGACTTGCTCAAGTCGTCATACCTGCTTACGAGCAAGCTGTCAGGTACGAAGGGAGTCGCCGGGGTCATCAGCATCGTGAACCCCCAGGGCTCCATGGAGAAATCGCCCTACGACAGCGCCTTCATGATGAGCACCTTCGCCAGCAGCGCTTCACAGATGGCCCAGGCCTTGAGCGATCCGGCCGCCGCCGCCGCGGTCTCGGGACAGATGGACCAGGTGAAGGTCGCCTCCGACTACGTACAGGAAGTGGGCAAGGCGTATCCCGCGATCACTTCGCAGCCGGCCTACATCGAGGTGTCGAAGATGCTGTCCTCCTTCGGTCAACCGGGTGCGGCGACAGACCCGGCCGCGCTGAAAGCGGGCCTCGAGAAGATCTCGGCGGATTTCAACGAGCTTTCCACGTTCCTGAAAGGCAAGGGTGTATACGTATATCCGGCGGCGATGGCGTCGAAGAGCCCTGACCTGCAGAAGCTTGAAGGGGCATTCGTGTCGCCCGATAAAACCACTGTCCGCTCGTACGTGATCCTCAAGACCGACCCCTATGCGACGGCCTCACTTGCGACAGTGAGGAGCCTCAGGGAGCAGGCATCGGCCGTGCTGTCCGAAAACGGGCTGGGCTCAGTGAAAGCAGGTCTGGGAGGCACCACGGCCGGCTTCGCGGATATTCAGACCGCGATGAACAAGGACATCGTGAACGTCATGATAATCGTGACGATCGGGATCATGCTCATATTCATGATACTGCTTCGCAGCATCATCGCCCCGCTGTACCTCCTGGCGACCGTTTTGCTGAGCTATGGAGCCACGCTCGGCTTGATGACCTTGATATTCCAGGACGCGCTTGGCCAGAACGGGATACTCTACATGATCCCCATAATCCTGTTCGTACTGCTCATAGCCCTGGGAGCCGACTACAATATCTTCCTCTCGTCACGGATAAGGGAAGAGTCGGGCAAGCTCGGCATCCTCGAAGGCGTACGCGTCGCTTCCAGCAAGACCGGCGGTATCATAACCGCATGCGGTATCATTCTTGCAGGGACTTTCGCGACCCTGGTATTAGCTCCCATGCAGTTGATGGTCCAGGTCGGCGTAGCAGTCGCTATCGGGGTCTTGCTGGACACCTTCATCGTCCGGGCCCTCCTGGTTCCCGCCATCGCGACGCTCGTCGGGCGCTGGAACTGGTGGCCCTCGAAGATGGGAAGGAAGCAAGCCGGAGACGCCTCGCCCATGCCGGGCTGGTCGCCGGAGCCCCTGCCGGAAGAGGATTGAGTGGCAACTCGTTCCAAGGCTGAACCGTCCGCGGGCGTGCTGGCCAGCGAGCCGGGAGAGGGGTCGTCAGTGCCAAGGGCCAGGAAGGCGCCCGAGCAGCGCAGAAAAGAACTCGTCGACGCGGCGGGCAGGGTCTTCATGGAGAAGGGCTATGCCGCGGCGACCGTCTCTGACATCACTCGTGAAGCCGGAACCGCTCACGGCACTTTCTACGTGTACTTCGACGGGAAAGAGGACGTCTTCGACGCGGTCGCGGATCACTACGTGGCAGAGGTCTTCAAGACCGTCGAAGATATCGCCGGGACTTCCGGCATGAAAGCCCTGGAGAAGATAACCCGGATTCTCCGTATCCCCAGCGAGCCCGGGATGAGCGAGTGGTGGGGCCTTCGGGAGTTCAGCGAGCCGCATCTCCTGCACGTGCGTGCACGCGTGGCGCAGAAGGCGGCCGAGATGTTCCTCCCGGTGCTGGCCGGCGTGATCGCCGACGCGGTCGAGGAAGGGTCTATCGACGTGCCCTTCCCAGAGGCGACCGCCGCTTTCCTGATCGGAGCCGGGGTCGTGCAGCGGGAGGGCCTGAAAGGTACCGAGTCGCTCAGCAACGAGGACTGGACGCGCGCCTTCGAAGACTTCGCCCGGCGAGTGTTCGGGCTGAAGGACTGAATCCGCCACCGGGTGATCGGCTCTCGAGGTTAACAGATTGACCTTCCAGGCAAAGCATTATCTAATATAATCCTTTGCACCTGCAGGCTATGCATCCGGAGGTCAGATGAAGAAGTACGACCTGATCATCGTGGGTGGAGGTCCGGGCGGCTCGATCGCCGCGAAGACCGCCGCCGAATCCTCACTCAAGACGATCTTCTTCGAGCGCGGCACGGTGCCCGGCGAGAAAAACGTGTCCGGCACCGGCCTCAGCCCGAAATGCTTCCGGGATTTCGACTTCATGCGTGAGATGAACCTTCCACACGAGCGGGTGGCCACGATGGCGACGCTCCATCTCTCCGACGACGACAACGTCGAGACCAACTTCTTCTCCTTCAGCCCTTCGAAGAACGGGCCGTATCCCGAGGCGCGCCAGTACCTGACCCGCAACGTCTACAGGAGCGAGCTGGACCCATGGCTGGCCGAGCTCGCGACCAAGGCCGGGGCGGAACTGCAGACCTCGACCAAGGTGACCGGGGTCACGCGCGACTCGTCGGGGAAGATCGACGGCGTGGTGACGGAGAGCGGGGAGCAGTACAAGGCGGACATGGTGATCGGAGCGGACGGCGTCATCTCGACCGTCGCGCGCACCGCCGGCATCCGCGAGAAGTGGGATCCGTCCGAGGTCGCGATGATACTGAACGTCGACTTCGGGGCGGCACGCGAGGACATCGACTTCGCGGTCGGCGGCAACGCGCTCCACTACTGGTACTCCTCTATCTTCCCTGTCGGATACAGCTTCTTCTCGGCCGAGGGCTGCCATATCGGCCTGGGCTGCTACATGGACTGGTGGAAGAAGAACCCGCACTACTACCTGCAAAAACTGTTCGAGCTCAGCGGCGTCCGGCAGCAGATAGAGCTCTGCAAGGCCGAGCCTCGCGAGTTCCAGAACCACATGGTCACGTTTCTGACCGACCCGACGACGACCTACGGTGACTCCGTGATACTGGTCGGCGACGCCGCCGGGTTCGCCTGCCCGTTCGAGGCGGAGGGCGTCTATTACGCGATGTACTCGGGCATGCTCGCGGCGCAGGTCGCGAAGAGGGCGCTCGAGCGCGGCGACGTGTCGAAGCGCTCGCTCTCGGAGTACGAGCGCAAGTGGCGCGACTCGCCCATCGGCGAGGAGTTCATCGGCGGCGCGGCCATCGAAGGTTTCGTCCGGGGCGTGGGGTTCAACCCCGACATCGGCAAGTGGGTCATACCGATGATCAACGACGCGATGTACGGGCTGCTGAACGTCGCGGAGTCTCACACCGCGAGCGCGCGAAACCTGGCGGGCCTGCTGACGCCTTACCTGCCGCCGCTGGTGCAGACGCTCAACGACGATCTTCTGCCTCTGGCCATTAAGATGGGCAACCCGCCACCGAAGCCGCCTAACGAGAAGGTCTCGAAGCTGCTGCGGGCGGTGCTGCCGAAGCTGCTTCCCTTCATGGCGAAGCGGGCGGCGCACGCCAGGAGCAACTACTCCGAGGTCACGAGCCCGCTAGTGATGGAATATTTCGCGAAGCCGTTCGCCGCCGAAAAGGCGAGGATGCTGAAGGAGGACGGCCGATGAACACGCGCGACTTCACCGAGCTGGTCTACAAGAACGTGCCGGAGGCCGACTTCATGGCCTGCGACGTCAAGCTCTGCAGCGGATGCGGCAACTGTGTCGTCGTCTGCCCGATGTTCCTCTGGAAGCTGGAGAGCAAGAAAGGCAAACTCGCAGACGAGTACAAGGAGAAGTGCCTCGAGTGCGGAGCCTGCTGGCAGGTGTGCGAGAGCGGCGCCATCTCCTTCGACTTCCCCGAGGGCGGGAAGGGCATAGTCGTCAAGTATGGTTGAGGTCTTGAGCCCGCTCGCGGCTCTGTTCGCGTAAAATGTGCGGGATGAAGAGTACCCGATGCTCCGTCGGGGGCCGGTGACGCCGTAACGGTATCGGCCCCGAGCATCTGAAACAAGGAGGAAGGCGAAGTGAAAGACATAAGCGGAAAGCTGGCGGTCATCTGCGGGGCCGGCAGCGGCATGGGCCGGTGCATATCGCTGGACATGGCCCGTGAAGGCACGAACCTCATCCTGTTGGACATCAGCGGAGACGCGGTCGGCAACGTCGCGAAAGAGGTCGAGGCGCTTGGGGTCGAGGTAAACACGTTCACCGTGGACGCGACGGACTATAGCCAGGTCAAGCGGGTGGCGGACGCGATCCACGCGCGCTGGGGCGCGGTGGACATCCTGGTGAACTGCGTCGGGATGGCCCACTGGGCCACGCTGCTGGACACCACGATGGGCGACTGGAAGAAGCTCTTCGACGTCAACCTGTGGACGATGATCCACACCGTCAAGGCGTTCGCGCCGAAGATGGTCGAGAGGAAGAGCGGGCAGATAGTCAACTTCTCGAGCGGCCAGGCTTTCTTCGCCGTACCGAGCTGGGGCGCGTACGCGTGCACGAAGTTCGCGGTCGACGGCTACAGCGAGGCGCTCCGCTACGAGCTCGGCGCTCACGGGGTCATCGTGTCGTGCGTCTACCCGGGCATCGTCCGGACGCCTTTCTACGACAACATCACCGGCGGATGGATCGCGAAGGGCATGATGTGGATGCTGCTCGCGACAGCGGCGAAGCCGGAGACGATGAGCCGCATGGTGGTCAAGGGCATCAAGAGGCGCAGGCGCAAGGTGATCCCGCTCATCATGCTACCGGTGTTCGTTTTCAAGAACCTGGTGCCGTGGGTCTTCGACGGCGTGGGCGTGGCGATCGCGTGGGTGCTCCGCAAGGAGAAGGGCCCGGGCCCGCTGGTACCGGACGAAGACTAAAGGGAGCGACTGAGAAACAGATCGATCGATCAAGCAAAAAAAATGCGGCGCCGGAAATCAAGACCGGCGCCGCTTTTGTTTTATCTCACTCCGGCGGCACCGCCAGGAACATGGACAGCTTCAGCATCTCGGGAAGCTTCTGCGGCTTCCCCGTGATCTTGACCTGCCCGGACACGAGCTTGGCCATGACTTCCTTACCCTCGGGCGTCATCAGGTACTTGACGGTCTGAAGGCCGACGCCCATTGCCGGCAGGGCCATCAGGACGTCGTAGTCGCAGGCCAGCTTGATGCCGAAGTCCGGCCTTATGCCTGGCTCTATGACGACACAGCCCCCCGCGAACGTCATGGTTATCGCCGACTCGGGCTCCTCGACCGGCTCGATCGCGATGACCAGGTTCATCGAGTTCAGGATCCTCACCTTGGCCGGGTCATCGAGGTACTTGGAGATCATGTTCTCCATCACCAGGCCGACCCCGCCCATGTTGTCCTCGTCCTTCACTACAACCCGCTCGCCGGGCTCGCATGTGACAGTGACCTCCGGCGGGTTCTGCAACTTCCAGACGTAGTAAACACCCCCGCCGACTGCGCCCAGGAACATCAGGCGCCTGAGATGGTGTTTCTTCTTTCCGTCTTTGCGTTTGCTCATCTGCTCTGTTCCTTTCTTTCGTCTTTGTCTTTCTATCTTCATGTGCCGATCGTCACGACTTGCTCAAGAGATGCTACCACTTAGGCCGTCAGGTCTCCCGCACTTCCCTCGAGATGCTCTCCTCGAAGTACACGCCCTCGAGGATCTTCTCCCTCACCGTCAGCGTCACCAGGTGTGTCTTGAGACCGTCCTCGTATTCGTGGACCTCCGAGTCCAGCAGATTCGTCCTCTCCCACCAGCCGGCGCTGAAACCCTCGAATTCGCCCGAGCTCTCCCCGTCTCCGTAGTCGAAGCGGAACTCCTCGCACTGCTTGCTGAACCGGTGCGGGATGAACAGGCCTTGACCTTCGATGATGTCCACGTCGAACGACGGATTGAGTGCGTGGTTGAAGTCAGGGCTCTCAGGGCCGGCGACCGTGCCATGGTCCAGCTGGCCGTCGTCCGTCACCTTGACGATCCTGATCATGCCTTTGTCCTCGCCGGCAGGTCCGTTGGAGCCGGCCACGAACGCCTCCGTCAGCTTGACAGGGGTGGTGCCGATCGGCTCGAAGCGTATCTCGTTGAAGTTCCAGATGAACGGCGGTGTAGGCATGTGCCCGAGCAGGAGCTCGGCGCTGTGCGAGTGGCCGGCGAATGCCGCCAGCACTTCGGCGCGGCCGTCGAGGCAGCCGGCGATGTCCTTGCAGTCATCGTCGGAGGGCATCCCGGCCGCCAGCAGCGGCCTGATGAAGTTCCACTCGAAACCGCCGACGTGTTGCGGCCTTATCAGTTTGTTGGTCAGGGGGTGATGCGATAGCAGCACGACGGGCGCGCCTGGGGCCCATCCGTCCAGGTGGTCGAGGAGCCACTTCTTCGTCTCGGGGTGGAAGACCCCCTTGCCGTCAGAGCCGGTGCCGCTCGGGGCGGCCTCCCTGCTGACGAGGTCGAGCGCCAGGAAATTAACTCCGCCTGCCTCGAACGAATAGTTGTTCAGCGGCGTGCCGGAAAGCAGGGTCGTGTCCTTTTCCAAGTTCGTGATACCAGACGAGGCCGCGAGCGCCGCGAACACGCCCTCGAAGATCCTGTTGAAGACCTCGCTGCCGGTAGGGCCTTCGGCTTCCATGCTCCTCGTGTACGGCCAGGCGTCGTGATTGCCGAACAGCGGGACGCACGGCACGGCGAGGCCGTCCAGGATCTCCCTGGCTTTGTAGAACTCGGACTCCTCGGCGGAGTCGGTGAGGTCCCCGTTGACCGCGACGAACTTGATCCCGAGCGGCCCGTCCTTGTTGTCGTTGATCCAGGCCACGCTCTTCCTCAGCCGCTCTGTCAGGAAATACTCCTGCCCGGTCGGGCCGTCACAGTATCCTTCGCCGCCGTACCCTGAGTAATAGCTGCCGACGTGGAGGTCGTTGATCAACGCGAAGGACCATGGTTCGGACATTCGGCCCCCTTCCGATGTCGCCTTGTCGCCGCCGGACCGCAAGCCCCGGCCCCATAATCATTTCACATTAACGGCACATTGAAGGCGCGACTCTCCCACAACATTAAGGGCGCGACTCTCAGTCGCGCAGGCGGCCCCTCCGGTTGAGAACCGGCGGCTTTAATAACACCCCAGCGTTAAAGGGGAGACTCTCAGTCGCGCAGGCGGCCCCGCCGGTTGAGAACCGGCGGCTTTAATGGAAAAGGGGG
>Ga0209539_1000060_pt1 | contig 63701 bp, 64 predicted proteins | sample BarGraNGADG00312_2_FD_184499 | JGI IMG/M metagenome (GOLD analysis project Ga0209539, IMG submission 184499) | Arctic peat soil microbial communities from Barrow, Alaska - Barrow Graham LP Ref core NGADG0011-312 (SPAdes) (version 2) | ecosystem: Environmental > Terrestrial > Soil > Wetlands >...
AAGGGAGAGCACGGCGACTGCGAGGGCGTGGCGTGTGTAGCGGCGATCGTCGTGCTGCGGGACGCCGCGCGAGCCGCGGGCCTCGCCGCGCCGCTTCATTCGAGCGTCGTCGAGTAGCCGCCGAACAGCGACATCGCGCCCGGCGGCTGTTCCGGGTCGCTCCAGCGGCCGAGACGGCGGAACCGCTCACGGCGCTGCCGTCGCCGCTCCTGGGCCGGCACCGCGTCGAGCTCGACGAGGGCCTCGTCGAGCGCCTCGCCGAGCCGGTGCGCGGCGAGCTCCGGGTTGTGGTGGGCGCCGCCGTGCGGTTCCGCGACGACGCGCTCCACGGCGCCCAGCTCGAGGAGTTGAGAGGCCGTCGGCTTGAGCGCCTCGGCGGCCTGCGGCGCGAAGGCCGAGTCGCGCCACAGGATGGCGGCGCAGCCCTCGGGGGTGATCACCGAGTAGGTCGAGTTTTCGAGCATCAGCACACGGTCGGCGACGGCGAGGGCGAGCGCTCCTCCGGAGCCTCCCTCGCCGATGATCGTCGCGATCACCGGCACGCTGAGGCGCGCCATCTTGAGCATGCTCTCGGCGATGGCGCGCGCCTGCCCGCCCTCTTCGGCGGCGACGCCCGGGTACGCCCCCGGCGTGTCGACGAACGTCAGCACCGGCAGCCCGTGGCGCTCGGCGAGCGTGAACAGCCGCTGCGCCTTGCGGTAGCCCTCGGGCCGGGCCATGCCGAAGTTGTGCACCGTCTGCTCGTCGAGGGTGCGGCCCTTCTGATGGCCGACCACCAGCACGGCGCGGCCGCGGAACCAGCCCAGGCCGCCGACGATCGCGGGGTCGTCGGCGCGCAGGCGGTCGCCCTTGAGCTCTTCGAAACCGTCGATCAGGTAGCCGATGTAGTCGCGGGTGCGGGGGCGCTCCTTGTGGCGCGCGAGCTCGACGGTGAGCCACGTGTCATGGCGACGGCTCTCGCCGCGCAGGCTCATCAGCCTCCCCTGCAGCTTCTCGATCTCTTCCGACAAATGGACGCCGGGCATGAGCGGCAAGCGTCCGAGCTCGCTCAAGCGCTGCCTGAGCCAGCCCGCCTGTGCCTCGTGCTCGGGGTTGTTCTCCTTGCGCTCGGTCAGGTTCCTCACCTCCCCCCAGAAGTCGGAGGTAGTTGCCGACCTTGACCCTCAGCTCGCCGCGGGGCACCACGGCGTCGAGGTGGCCGAGTATGAGGTTGCGTTCGGCGCTGCCGAAGCCCTCGGGCAGAGCCTCGCGAGTGGTCTCGGCGATCACGCGTGGGCCCGAAAAGCTGAGAAGCGCCCCGGGCTCGGCGATACAGATGTCGGCGAGCGTGGCGAAGCTCGCGACCACCCCGCCGGTACAGGGGTCGACGAGGACGGCGACGAACGGCGAGGTGGCCTCATTGATGAGGTCCACGGCGCAGCTCGTCTTGGCCATCTGCATCAGGCCGAGGATGCCCTCCTGCATGCGGGCGCCGCCGGAGCTGCAGACTGCCACGAGTGGCAAGTCTTCTCCGCCGGCCAGCTCGGCGCTGCGCCAAAGCTTCTCGCCGACCACGCTGCCCATGCTGCCGCCCATGAAGCCGAAGTCCATAACCGCCAGCACGCACGGCGTGCCGTCGAGGCTCGCCGTGCCCGTGACGATCGCCTCCGGCAGGCCGGTCTTGGCCTGCGCCTCACGCACGCGCTCCGGATACGGCTCCAGGTCGGTGAACTGCAGCGGGTCGAGCGTCGTCACCATCGTCCAAAGCTCCTCGAACGAGCCCTCGTCGACCAGCTGGCGGATGCGCTCGCGCGCGCCGAGGCGCACGTGGAAGCCGCAGACCGGGCACACCGTGAGATTGGCGCGCAGGTCTCTGAGGCTCGCCTCCTCGCGGCACGAAGGGCAGACCCACTCGGGCTTCACGGGGTCGCTGCCGCGGCGCTGGATCTCGACAGTGACGTTCATGGGCGGGCGTGCCGGCCGGCTCGCCGTCAGCCGACGAAGCGGCGGAAGACGAGGGTCACGTTGTGACCGCCGAAGCCGAAGCTGTTGCTGGCGGCGACGTCCACCTTCTGGAAGCGCGACTCGAGGGGCACGTAGTCGAGGTCGCAGTCCGGATCCGGGTCGGTGAGGTTGATGGTCGGCGGGATCAGGCTGTTGACGATGGTGAGCACGGTGGCCACGGCCTCGATGGCGCCGGAGGCGCCCAGGCAGTGGCCGATCATCGACTTGTTGGACGAGACGGCGACCCTGCGTGCGTGCTTGCCGAGGGCGACCTTGATGGCCCTGGTCTCGGCGACGTCGCCGGCGCCGGTGGCCGTGCCGTGAGCGTTGATGTAGTCCACATCTTCCGCTTGCAGGTCCGCCTCGGTGAGGGCCATCTTGAGCGCGTGCGCCTGCGACTTGCCGCTCTCGTCGGGGAGCGTCATGTGAAAGGCGTCGCTGCTCATCCCGGCGCCGGCCAGCTCGGCGTAGATGCGGGTGCCGCGGGCCTGGGCGTGCTCGAGGCTCTCGAGCACCAGGCAGCCGGCGCCCTCACCGATCACGAAGCCGTCGCGGCCGGCGTCGAAAGGCCGCGACGCGCCGGTGGGGTCGTCGTTGCGCGTGCTCAGCGCCCGCGCGGCGGCGAACCCGGAGACGCCCACCGGGCTGATGGGCGCCTCGCTGCCGCCGGCGAACATCACATCGGCGTCGCCAGAGCGGATGATGCGCGCCGCGTAGCCGATGGCGTCGGAGCCGGCAGCGCACGCGGTGCAGGTCGCGCTCAACGGGCCCTTGGTCCCGAGGGCGAGCGACACGTGCGCGGCGCCCATGTTGGGGATCATCATGGGGATGAGCAGGGGATTGACGCTGTCGGGGCCCCTGTTGAGCAGCTTGTCGGTCTCGGTGTGCAGCGTCTGCAGGCCGCCGACGCCGCTGCCGACCACCGCCCCGACCCGTTCCGCCTCGGGGCGGGGGTCGAAGTCGGCGTCGGCGGCGGCGATCCTGGCGGCCGCCATAGCGTAGCGCGAGAAGAGGTCGAGCCGGCGCACCTGGCGCTTCTCGAGGTAGTCCTCGGGGTCGAAGTCCTTGACCTCGGCGGCGATGTGCACCTTGTAGCCGGTGGTGTCGAAGCGGGTGATCTCGCCGACGCCCGACTCGCCGGCCACCAGGTGGCGCCAAAAGGTGTCGACGTCGTTGCCCAGCGGCGTGACCACGCCGAGACCGGTGACGACGACTCGTGTGGGTGTTGTCATGCCGTGGTCCGCCCGTTCTCCGGCTAGATGCCCAGGCCGCCGTCGACGGGAAGGATGACGCCGGTGAGGTACTGTGCCCGAGGCGACGCCAAGTAGACCACCGCGTTGGCGACGTCGTCGGTGGTGCCGATGCTCTTGAGTGGTGTCGCGTCGACGATCATCTGCCTCGTCTCTTCGGGTAAGGCCTGCGTCATCGGCGTGTCGATGTAGCCGGGAGCGATGGCGTTGACGCGCACGCCGCGCGCGCCTAGCTCCTTGGCCAGCGACTTGGTGAGGCCGATGATGCCCGCCTTGGCCGCCGCGTAGTTGGCCTGCCCCGCGTTGCCGCGGCGGCCCACCACGCTCGAGAGATTGATGATACAGCCTGAGCGACGGCGGAACATGCGGCGCGCCGTCGCCTTGCTCACCAGGAAGGTACCGCGCAGGTGCGTGGCGATGACGCTGTCGAAGTCATCCGGGTCCATCATCATCATCACGTTGTCTCGGGTGATACCGGCGTTGTTGACGACGACGCCGAGCGGCCCGAGCTCCTTTTCGGCCCGCTCGATCATGGCGTTGACCTGCTCCTCGTCGGAGACGTCGGCCATGACGACGAGGCCTTTGCGGCCGAGCGCCTCGACCTCGGCGACGACCGCCGCGCAGGCGGCCTTGTCGGCGAAGTCGTTGACGGCGACGTCGGCGCCGGCCGCGGCCAGGCTGAGCGCGATAGCGCGCCCAATGCCGCGGCCGGCGCCGGTCACCAGCGCGGTGGTCCCGCTGAGATCGAGATCTAGGCTCACGAAGCCTCCAGGTAGCGTCCGTCGTGCCGCAACGTGGCCAGCGTCTCCAGATCGGAGACGTGGGCCACGGTAGCCTGCGGCGTGATGCGCCGCACGAGGCTGCCGAGCACGTTGCCCGGGCCGACCTCGAGGAATGAATCATATCCTGCCGCAGACAACGCGCTCACGGCCTGGGTGAAGCGCACCGGCGAGACCAGCTGCCGCTGCAGCAGCTCGCCGAAGCCGCCGGTCTCGAACGACAGGCTGCAAGCGGAGAAGAACCGCGGCTCGGGCGTCTTCCAGGCGATCCGCTCGAGCTCGGCCCGCAACGGCGCCAGCGCGGGCTCGACCAGCGGCGAGTGGAAGGCGCCGCTCACGGCCAGCGGGATGACACGCTTGGCGCCGGCGGCCTTCGCCTTCTCGGCCAGGTCGGCCAGAGCGGCCTCGCGGCCGCTGACCACGACCTGGCCCGGCGAGTTGAAGTTGGCCGGCCACACGCCGTCGATGCCGGCGCACAACTCCTCCGCCGCCGCGTCGCCCAGCCCGATGATCACGACCATGCCGCCGGGGCTGGCGGCCGCGGCGGCCAGCATCTCCTCGCCGCGGCGGCGTACCAGGCGCAGGGCGTCCCGAAAGCCGACCGCGCCCGTGGCGACCAGCGCTGAGTACTCGCCCAGGCTGTGACCCAAGGCCACATCGAAACGCAGCCCGTCACGCCGCAGGATGCGCAGGATGCCGATCGAATCGGCGAGCAGCGCCGGCTGCGTGAGGTCAGTGCGCGCCATCATCTCCGGCGAGCCGTCGGCGCAGAGGCGCTCCAGGTCGTAGCCGAGCTCCGCCGAGGCCTCGGCGTAGGTGTCTCTCATCAGGGGGTCGGCGGCGCACAGGTCGCAGCCCATGCCGACCGCCTGTGACCCCTGGCCGGGGAACATCAGAGCTAGGTTGGCCATGTGCCTAGGTTACAGCTCCCACTTGCTGAGACACGAACCCCAGGTGAGTCCGGCGCCGAACCCGGCCATCAGCAGCATGTCGCCCTTCTTCAGGCGGCCGCTCTGGCTGGCCTCATGCAGGCAGATCGGGATGGAGGCGCACGAGGTGTTCCCGTAGCGGTCCAGGTTCACGAACACCTGCGCCTCGGTGAATCCGAGACGCCGCGCCGCGGTCTCGATGATACGGACGTTGGCTTGGTGAGGCACGAACAGGTCCACGTCTTCCACGGTCAGCTCGGCGTCGCCGAGAACCTTCTCGCACGAGCCGACCACCGAGCGCGTGGCGAACTTGAAGACCTCGCTGCCGGTCATGTGCATGGCGTGGCCGTGCTGCCGCACGGTCTCGTGGCTTGCCGGCTCACGCGAGCCGCCCGCGGGCACGTTGAGGAAGGGCGCGCCGCTGCCGTCGTTGCCCAGGTCGAAGCTGAAGATGCTGCCGTTGTCGGTGGGCTGCACGAGCACCGCCCCGGCGCCGTCGCCGAAGAGCACGCAGCTGCTGCGATCCTCCCAGTCGACCATCTTGCTGAGCACCTCGGCGCCGATCACGAGGACGTTCTGGTAGATGTTGGCCGAGACGAACGCCGTGGCGATGGCGAGGCCGTAGACGAAACCGGTGCAGCCGGCCTGCACGTCGAAGGCGCCGGCCTTGGTGGCGCCGATCTTGTCGGCGACGATCGACGCCGTGGCCGGCATGATGTGGTCGGGCGAGATCGTGGTGACGATGACGAGGTCGAGCTCGGCCGGGACGAGTCCCGCCGACTCGAGACAGCGGCGGGCGGCGACCTCGCCCAGGTCGCTCGCCGCCTGGTCGGCGCGCGCGATGCGGCGCTCGCGGATGCCGGTGCGCGTGAAGATCCACTCGTCCGACGTGTCGAGGAACTGGCTGATCTCGTCGTTGGTGAGCACGCGCTCTGGCACGTGCACGCCCAAGGCGCTGATGCGCGCCCCGCGCACGAGGCCGCGGCGGAGGCCGATCACAGCTTCGCCTCGCCGGCGGCCACGGCGGCCGCGTCGACAATCGCGAACATGAGCTCCCCACGGCAGGCAATCTGACCATCGACCGTCGCCTTGACCTTGGCGCGGCCCACAGGCCCGTGCACGGCGATGATCTCGGCCTCGAGCCGCAGCGTGTCGCCGGGCTTGCAGACGCGCTTGAAGCGCACCTTGTCGATGCCGGCGAAGAGACCGACCTTGCCGCTGAGAGCCCCGGCGGCCGCATCGGGCGCGGCATCCGCCGCGCCGCCCTCGGCCGCTGCGCAGGCAGCCGCCAGCGCGGCCGTCTGGGCGAGCGCCTCGACGATGAGCACGCCTGGCATCACGGGGTTGCCGGGGAAGTGCCCGGCGAACCAGAAGTCGTCGGCGAGCAGCGTGCGCGTGGCTACGCAGAGCACCCCCGGCTCGACCTCCTCGACCTCATCCACCAGCAGGAAGGGTGGGCGCTGCGGCAGCAGCGCCATGACCTGGTCACGGTCCAGCTTCACGATGGCTCCAACTCCCGCGAGCGACGCAGGTGGCGGCGCTCGAGTCCGATGACCACCGCGGCGGCGGCGAGGCCCCAGCCGATGACGTTCTTGACGGGGATCGTATGGCCACCCGGCAGCGGGATGCAGCCGAGGGTCTCGTCGAGCCTGCCGAGGGCGTCGTCGACGGCGCGGCCGAAGGGCCTGGCCGCGCCTGGGGCCGGCTCGAGCTCGACCGCCGCCGTGACGCGCTCCGCGAACCCGGGCGACGGGGCCAGTTCGAGCCGGCCCCAGGCGGCCAGGGCGCCGCGCACCTCGCTCATCTGGGCGAGCTCGGCGGAGCAGTCGGCGCAGAAGCTGAGGTGACCCTGCAACTCGGCGACCTCAAGGTAGCCCAGCTCGCCGTCGATGAACTTGTTGATGCGCTCACGCGAGTAGCTGCAGTCCATCAGGCTGCGCCCCTTTTCCCCGCCCCCGCGTGAGCCGCGGCCGACCGCGCGCCTTCGGCCCGCAGCCGCAGGCGCAGGGAGGCGCGGCCCCGGTGCACCATCACCTTGACGGTGCCGAGCGGCCGGCTGGTGGCCTCGGCGATCTCCTGGTACGGCAGGCCGTAGATGTCGCGCAAGACGGTGGGCACACGGTAATCGTCGGGGAGGTCGTGCAGCGCGGCGGCGAGGGTGGCGGCGGTGACGCCGTCGCCGAGGTCCGGGGAGCCCTCGTCGACGAGGTCGGGGACGTCGACCGGCTCGGGCCGCCGCCGTTCGCGCCGCTGGTAGTCGACGCTCGCCGACAGCGCCAGGCGGAACAGCCAGGTCGAGAAAGTGGCCTCGCTGCGAAACTGCGGCAGCTTGCGGTAGCAGCGCAGGAAGGCCTCCTGCGCCGCGTCTTCGGCGTCGGTGTGATTGCCGAGCACGTTGAAAGCCACTGAATAGACCATGCCTTGGTACCGCTCCACGATGAGGGTGAAGGCCTGCGCGTCGCCCTCCGCGGCGCGCGCCAGCTCGGCGGGCGACGGGTCGGGCAACGTGGCCCACTTGTGGAGGTTAGACGCGGCCATGGCGGCGAAAGTTACAGCGCGCCGGCGAGCACGCGGCCGAAGCGTCGCGGACTCCGCTCGAGCGGCTTGTCGGGAGAGGGCGTCATCGTGATGGGCGGCGCCATGCGCCGGGCGTTCAGTGTACACCGCTGCGGCGGCGAGGATCAGTGGTGCGCAAAGGAGGCGGCGGGGCATCCGCCCCGCCGCCTCCTTCTGGCTCTTCTGCCTGCCCCCCGCGCGCGCCTACGCCAGCGGCACGAACCGCGCCTGGAAGAAGCGCAACTGTGAGCGCTCGTACACCATCTTCAGGCCCTTGATCGCGTCGCGCTGGTCGAACACCTCGGCGACCGACTCGGCGACCACGTCCATGTGCGCCTGCGTGCACACGCGCCGGGGGATCGTGAGGCGCATGAGCTCGAGCTTGGGGCGGCGGTTCTGACCCGTCTCCGGGTCCCTGCCGGCGCTCACGTTGCCACGCTCCATGGCGCGCACGCCGCTGTCGAGGTAGATCTCGGCGGCCAGCGTCTGCGCCGGGAAGGCGTCCTGATCGAGGTGCGGCGCACGATCTCGGAGACGCTCATGTCGGCGCAGCCCGGCTCGCGCTCCTTGACGAAGTAGGCGTTCTCGGCCACGCGCGTGGCGTCGTGGATGATGCGGATGCCGTGCTTGCCGGTGAGCTCGCGCACCTTCCGTAGGTTGCCGAGGCTGATCGGCTGACCGCCGGCCATGTTGACGGCGGTGGCGATGCACACGTAGGGGATGTGCTCGGCACCGACCTCGTCGATCACCTTCTGCAGCTTGGCGAGGTCGACGTCGCCCTTGAAGGGATGCTCGCTCGCCGGGTTGCGCGCTTCGTCGATGATCACGTCAACGAAGCGCCCGCGGGGAGCTCCTGGTGAAGGCGGGTGGTTGTGAAGTACATGTTGCCGGGGATCACGTCGCCCGGCTTGATCAGAGTCTGGCTGAGCAGGTGCTCGGCGGCCCGGCCCTGGTGCGTCGGCACGAGGTGCTTGTAGCCGTAGATCTCCTGGACCGCCGCCTCGAGGTGGTAGAAGTTGCGGCTCCCGGCGTAAGCCTCGTCGCCGAGCATCATGCCGGCCCACTGGCGGTCGCTCATCGCCGAGGTGCCGGAGTCGGTCAGCAGGTCGATGTAGACGTCCTCGCTCTTCAGCAGGAAGGTGTTGTAGCCGGCCTCGCGCATCGCGACGCCGCTCTCCTCGCGGGTCGTCATCTTGATGGGTTCGACCATCTTGATCTTGTAGGGTTCCGCCCAGCTGCGGCGGCGCTCCCGTGGCGACTCGGTCATGGCGACCTCCCTGGCAGCAGACTGCACGGCATCTCGCTCATCAACTCCATGCACTCGTGCAGAATTGCGTCCCCCAGCCGCCGTTGACCACAGCAGATCCGGTTAGCCTCGGGGTAAGCTCACCTGGAGATGAAGACCTTCTCGCGCATCCTCAAGCTGCTCGGCGATTACAAGTGGCTGACCTTCGTGGGCTTCGCGCTCGCGTTCGCCCAGATGGGGCTCGGCTTGCTGGTGCCGCGCATCATCCAGCTGACCATCAACAACGCCCTGGTGGGCGGCGAGACCGGCCTGCTCGTCACCTACGGTCTCGCCCTCCTCGGCATCGCCGTCGTGCGCTTCGTGGTCGCCGTCGGCCGCCGACTCGCCAGCGGCAAGGCGAGCCTCGCCATCGAGTATGACCTGCGCAACCGCATGTGGAGCCACTTGCTGCGGCAGTCCTTCAGCTACTTCGACCGCTGGCCCACCGGGCAGCTCATGAGCCGCGCCATGAGCGACGTGCAGAACGTGCGCATGTTCCTCGGCTACGGCCTCGTGTTCTTCGCCACCAACATCGTGATGATGGTCGCCGTGGCGATCATCCTGCTGGTGCTCGACTGGCGTATGGGGCTGCTCTCCCTGGCCTTCCTACCGTTCCTGCTGCTCGTCACGGTGCGCTTCAGCCGCCGCCTGCAGCCGATTCTCAAGGACGTGCAGCAAAGGATCGCCGACGTCACGGCGGCGGCCGAGGAGAACGTGGTGGGCTCGCGCATCGTGCGCATCTTCGCGCGCGAGGACGACGAGCTGGAGAAGTTCAGCGACCGCAGCTACAAGGTCTTCGAGGCCAGCGTGGCCGCCGCGCGTACGCGGGCCGTGTACATCCCGTTGATCGCCCTCATCCCCAACCTGGCCGTGGCCTTCCTGCTGTACTACGGCGGGCGACAGGTGATCGACGGGAGCCTGAGCCTGGGCTCGCTGGTCGCCTTCTACAGCTACCTGATGATGCTCGTGTACCCAGCCCAGGTGATCGGCTGGCTGATCGGCCTCGCGCAGCGCGCCATAGCCAGCGGTGAGCGCGTGTACCAGGTGCTCGACGCGCCCCTGGAGATGGAGGAGCGGCCCGACGCGAGGCCGCTGCGCGGCGCGGACGGCGGGCCGCCCGTCGGCGCGGTGACCTTCGAGGACGTGTACTTCAGCTACGTGGACCGGCCGGTGCTCGAGGCTGTCAGCCTCGACGTTCCATCCGGTCGCACGCTCGCGCTCGTGGGACACACCGGCTGCGGGAAGACGACGCTGACCAATCTGATCCCGCGCTTCTACGACACGAGCGCCGGCCGCGTGCTCGTCGACGGCCAGGACGTGCGCGATGTGCAGACCGCCGATCTGCGCAGCCACATCGGCATCGTCACGCAGGACCCGTTCCTCTTCAGCGCCTCGATCGCCGAGAACATCCGTTTCGGACGGCCCGGGGCAAGCGACGACGAGGTGCGGGCCGCGGCGCGAGCCGCGCAGGCCCACGACTTCGTCGCAGCCCTCCCCGAGGGCTACGACACGGTCGTCGGCGAACGCGGCTTCACGCTCAGCGGCGGCCAGCGCCAGCGCATCGCCATCGCGCGGGCGCTCGTCATGGACCCGCGCATCCTCATCCTCGACGACGCTACCAGCAGCGTCGACGTCGAGACGGAGTTCAAGATCCGCGCCGCCCTGACCGAGGTGATGCGCGGCCGCACGACCTTCATCATCGCCCACCGGCCGACGACGATCGCGCTCGCCGACGAGGTCGTGGTGCTGGATCACGGCCGCATCGAGGAGCGCGGCCCGCACGACGAGCTCATCGCCGCCGGCGGCTTGTACGCGCGCATGTTCGGCGATGCCGAGGCGAAGCACTGCGACCTGGACGCGGTCGACGTCAGGGAGCCGGCGGCGCTCGGCGGGGGAGGCGCTGTCTGATGGCCACCGCCTCCCGTCACGCCTCCGGCCCGCACGGCAGCGGCGCCAGCCTCGAGGAACTGCGCGGCTGGCGCGCCTTCGTGCACCTGGCGCGCGAGCTCAAGCTCGCCCGGCTCGCGCGCCTCGCCTACCCGTACCGGCGCCGCGCCGTCTTCAGCGTGGTCGCGATGATCGCCGTCACGCTCAGCAGCCTCGCCGTCCCCTATCTCCTCAAGGTGACCATCGACGGGGGCATCGGCGCCAAGGACCTGACCGTCCTCACCTGGGTCATCGTCGCCTTCGTCGGCGTCAGCCTCGTCAACCTCGGCGCCAGCTACCTGCAGACTTACCTCACGAGCTGGGTCGGGGAGCACATCATCTACGACTTGCGGCGCGACGTGTTCGCCCACCTGCAGAAGCTCTCGCTCGACTTCTTCAGCCGCCAGAAGACCGGCTGGATCGTGAGCCGCCTCACCAACGACATCGACGCCCTCGACCAACTCGTCACCGACGGCGTCACCACACTGGTCACCAACTCGCTGACCTTCTTCGGCGCCATCGCGTTCCTCCTCATCCTCGACTGGCGCCTGGCGTTGGCGACCCTCACCATCATGCCGCTGCTCATCGGCGCGACGCTCGTCTTCCGCGCCAAGTCGGCCCGCGCCTACGCCCAGGTGCGCAACGGTATCGGCGACGTGAGCGCCCACCTGCAGGAATCCATCTCGGGCATCCGCGTGCTCAAGGCCTTCCGCCGCGAGCAGAGCGACTACGAGCGCCTCGACGTGGCCAACGCCGCGTACCGCGACGTGAACATGCGCACGGTCGTGCAGAGTGGCCTCTACTTCCCCTTCGTGGAGTTCATGTCGGCCGCCGCCGTGATCATCGTGCTCTGGTATGGCGGCACCCTCATCGGCGGCAACACGCTCCAGATCGGCGTGCTGGTGGCCTTCATCGGCTACCTGAACAGCTTCTTCGACCCGCTGCAGCAGCTCAGCCAGCTCTACAACACCTTCCAGGCGTCGATGGCCGCGGTGCAGAAGATCTACACGGTGCTCGACACCGAGCCCGACATGCTCGACGCCCCCGACGCCGTCGACCTGCCGGATGTGCGCGGCGAGGTGGAGCTGCGCGACGTGACCTTCGGCTATGACCCCGAGAAGCCGGTCTTGCACGATGTGGACCTGACCATCCACGCGGGCAAGACCGTCGCGCTCGTCGGCGCCACCGGCGCCGGCAAGTCGACGGTCATCAAGCTGCTGGCGCGCTTCTACGACCCGACCGAAGGGGCGGTGCTCATCGACGGGCACGATCTGCGGCAGGTGACGGCGAGCTCGCTGCGCGAGCAGCTCGCCGTGGTGCCACAGGAGGCCTTCCTCTTCAGCGGCTCGGTGTTGGACAACATCCGCTTCGCCCGTCCCTCCGCGGACGCAAACGAGGTCAAGCGCGTCGCACGGATCGTCGGCGTGCACGACTTCGTCGAGTCGCTGCCGGACGGCTACGACACCGAGGTGCAGGAGGGCGGGTCGGCGCTGAGCACCGGGCAGCGCCAGCTCATCAGCTTCGCGCGGGCGCTGCTCGCCGACCCGCGCATCCTCATTCTCGACGAGGCCACCTCGAGCGTGGACGCCGAGAGCGAGCGCCGCATCGAGCGCGCCATGGAGGTGCTGTTCAGCGGTCGCACCAGCGTGATCGTCGCCCACCGCCTGAGCACCGTGCGCTACGCCGACGAGATCCTCGTGATCGACGACGGCCGCGTGGTAGAGCGCGGCGCGCACGACGAGCTCGTGGCGGCCGGCGGCCGCTACGCCGGCCTCTACGCGGAGTGGGATGCGACCGGCGAGGCGCTGTGACGGGGGCGACGCCCGCTGCGGCACGACCGGCCGGGCCGGCTGCGCCCGCCGGCCCCTACGGCTGATCGTCGGCGGCTTCAGCCGCGGCGACCAATGTCGTCTGCGGCTTCCGCGCTCGGCGATACCGTTGCTTGTACGTTCGGTGGACCCGCTGCTCGTACGCCTGTCGTCCGGGTCGATGCGTGCACATGCCACCGTCGACGGCGCCGGGCCGCCTGATAGACTCCTTTCGACGAAACTCGGGCACTCAGCGTCGTCGCACTTCTGCTGGCGCTGGCCGCCGGAGGCGCCGCCTGCGGCGGCCAGTCCGGCGGCCCGTCACCCTCCCCCAAGCCAGCGCTCTCGGTCTCGGCCATCCCGGGACTGAGCGAAGAGAACAGGAAGGCGAACCGCTCAGCCTGGTACGAGAGATCGCTGCGCGTCATTCGGGTCTTCATCAAGGACAGAACACCCAAGGCGAAGGCGGCGACGATGGCAGCCAAGATCGCTGCCATGTCAGAGGTCGAGGCCTATCACTTCGTCAGCAAACGAGAGACACTGGATCGATTCCGCGATCGCTTCGCAGAGAAGATCGTCGCCAATCTCCCATTCAACCCGCTCCCGGCGACCTTCGAGATCCTGGTGCGCGACCGGGCGAACGTAGTGCCCGTGGCGAGACGTTTCTTTGACAACCCCGTCGTCGACAACGACCCCGGCACGCACAACGGCGTCAAGCGAGCGGCGGACGAGTTGCCGACAGCGTCACCCGATCCGTAGAGAGAGTCCACGACCGCGCCCCGACCGGGCGCTCACTCGCAAGGTCACCGCAACCGCTGGTACACCTCGTCGTCGTTGCGCTGAGTGACGTTGCACCGACCCGGCGCGGCGACGCTCAGACGCCCGGCGCAGCCGCGGGCTCAGCCGCCGGCCCCATGGCGTGAGGCGCGCGCACGTCGTGCACGGCCACCAGGGCGAGGGCGACCGCCAGCGCCACCCCCGAGCCACCCCACAGCACCGCTGGCACACCGAAGGCGTCGGCGAGCGGCCCGGCCAGCGCCAGCCCCGCCGGGTAGAACGCCAGCGAGCCCAGGTAGTCGTACGAGGAGACACGCGAGATCATCTCCGGCGCGACCTCCCGCTGCATACAGGTCATCCAGAACGGGTCGTAGAGACCCCACTCCACGCCCATGGCGGCGAGGGACGCGTACAGCATCCACACCGGCGCCTCAAGGGCGAGGAACGCCACCGGAAAAGCCGCCAGCCCCATGCCTGCGGCAATCACGAAGAGCGGCCGGCGCGGTCGCCAGCGCAAGCTCAGCAGGCCGCCGGCGACCTGCCCGACGCCCATGGCCGCCGAGGTGAGCCCCCAGGTGCGTGCGCCATCGTAGACGTCGCGCGCGACGATCGGCCCCAGCACCTGGATGGGGCCGTCGACGGCGAACAGGAACACGGACACGCCGGCCACCATCGCCCACAGCCAGGTGTGACTGGTGAACTCGCGCCATCCGGCGACCAGGTCCCGAAAGAAGCTTTGGCCACCGGTCACAACGACCTCTTCGGCAGCCGCCTCCTCGCCGGCGAGCGCCTTGCCGGGGGTGGCCGGGGCCGAGGCCGAGATGCCCCTGAAGGCGTCGCGCCGCAACCGCCAGAGGAACCAGGCGCTCACCAGGTAGCTCAGCCCGTCGATGCCGATCGCCCAGCCGGCCCCCAGGGCGGCCACCAGCAGGCCGGCGACCGAGGCGCCCAAGGTGATCGAGCCGCTCATCACCAGACCCTGCAGCGCGTTGGCCTGCTGCAGCCGCGGCCCGCTCACCACCTCGGGCACGAGACCGGTGTACGACGGGCGGAAGAACGCCTCGCAGAACCCCATGCCGATCTGCAGTAGTGCCAAGTGCCACACCTGGGCGACGCCGGAGACGAGCAGCGCCGCTGTGGTCAGCTGCAGCGCGGTGCGGCCGAAGTCGGCGGCCAGCATCATCTTCTGCCGCGGCAGGCGGTCGGCCCACACTCCGCCGAACAGGAGGAAGACGGTCAGCGGGATGACGTAGGCCGCCTCCACGATGCCGATATCAGTGGCCGAGCCGCCGATCTCGAGCACCGCGAACGGCAGCGCGACCACGGTGAACATCACGCCCACCACGGAGATCGCCTGACCGAGAAAGAGTTTGCGGAACTCCGGCTCGCCGAGCGCCGCAAGGCCTTCACCCAGCCTGGTCATGGCGCTGGCCCTACTCGATCCGCGGCAGTCGCCGGTCGAGCCAGCCCGGGATCCACCAGTTCCAGCGCCCGAGCAGGCGCATGATCGCCGGCACCATGAGGATGCGGATGACGCTGGCGTCGAGAGCCACGGCCACGGCGAGGCCGACGCCGATGGCTTTGGTGACCAGGATCGAGGTGAAGGCGAACGACCCGCCCACCACGACGATGATGAGCGCGGCGCTGGTCACGATGCGGCCCGTGCGAGAAAGCCCGAACGTCACTGCCTCGAGGTTGTCCTCGGTCTCGTCCCACACCTCGCGCATGCGCGTGAGCAGGAACACCTCGTAGTCCATGGAGACGCCGAACACGGTGCAGAAGAGGATCACCGGCAGCTCGGCGTCGATGGCGCCGCTGCTCTTGAAGCCGAAGAGCCACTCGAGATGGCCGTCCTGGAAGATCCACACCACGGCCCCGTAGCCGGCCAGCAGCGACAAGACGTTCATGACCACGGCCTTGACCGGCAGGAACACGCTGCGCAGGAGCAGCAGAAGCACGATGGCGGTGACGCAGACCACGAACAGGATGATCCAGGGGAAGCGCTCGTAGAGAGTGTGCACGAAGTCGTACACCGTCATGGAGGTGCCGCCGACGAGGACGGTCATGCCTTCCGGAGGAGGCTGCTCGTAGATGCGCACGGCGAGACCTTGCGCCTCCATGGAGGACGGGGCGTGCTTGGGGACGACCTGGAACAGCGCCGTGCCGGGAGCCGCGGTCAGGGAGCGCAGGCGGATTGCGGCCTCGCGTTGCTGGGCGCCGAGCAGGCCTTGGAGCAGACCGGGAAGCCCGGTGCCGGCGGATCGCTGCCCGGAGCCCGCGGGTCGCTCCACGGCCCGCCAGAACCGGGCCGCCGCCTCCGGCGTCTCGAGGCCGGGCAACGTAACGACGCTAGTCACCCGTGAGACGCCGGGCATGGCCTCGAGACGCCTCCCGTACTCGAACAGCCGCCGCAGGTTCGCCGGCTCGAGCGCCCCCGTGTCCCCGCTCCATGTGGCGAGGACGTAGATCGGCGACAGCGCCGAGACGTCGAAGCGCGACTGCAGGATGTCGTAGCCCTGACGCGACTCGGAGCGCTGCGGGAGCGCGGTCGCGCCGGGGATCTCCCGTTCGATGTGCAGCACCGGCCAGGCGAAGAGCAGCACCACGATGAGCGTCCCGACAAGTACCGGGACGGGGTGATGCATGACCCAGTCCGACCAGCGGCCCCAGAACGCCCCTTCTTTGCCCGAGCGCCCGATGACGCGCAGACGATCCACGCGCGGACCCAGCATGCCAAGCAGCGCCGGCAGGAGCGTCAGGGCGGCGAGGACCGAGAAGATCACGACGAGAGCGCCGCCCAGACCCATCGAACGCATCGACATGAACGGGATGACCACCAGTCCGAGCAGGCCGATCACCACGGTCAGCCCGGAGAAGAAGATGGAGCGGCCGGCGTACTCCACGGTGATCTCCACCGCCTCCGCCACGGTGCGGCCGGCGCTCAGCTCCTCGCGGAAGCGCCCCACCATGAACAGCGAGTAGTCGATGCCGACGGCCAGCCCCAGCAGCGTGGCCACGTTCATGGCGAAGACGGAGATGTCCAGGAACTGGGCGAGCACCCAGAACACGCCCAGGGTGACGGTCACGGCCATGCCGCCGCCAATCACCGGCAAGGCGGCGGCGACCAGCGTCCCGAAGATGAGCACCAGGACGATGATGGCGATCGGCAAGGTGTAGGTCTCGGCGGTCCTGAGATCCTCGGCGGAGATCTGCTCGATGTCGGCGAACACCGCGGGGTCGCCGGTGAGATACGTGGTCAGGCCGGTCGGCGCCAGCCTGGCGCGCACGGCCGGGATCATGCGCTGTACCTGTTCGGTGCTCGCATCGAACGAGAGCACGGCGAAGGTCGCGTGCCCGTCCCTCGAGATGAAGCCCGCGTCGCCGGTGGAGGCGGCCGTCTGCACGCTCAGGAGCTTGGGGAGCGCCTCTCGATCGATGCCCCCCAGGGCCGCCTTCACCTGCGCCTGAAAAGCGGTGCTGCGTGCGTCGAGGGTGGGGCTGGCGAACACGATCGTGAGCCGCGCCGGACCGAAGCCCAGCCGCTCCTGTATCGCCTTCTGGGCCTGCTGGGACGGCGTCGTGGGGTTGGTGAAGCCGCCGCCCTTGAGCTCACCGGGCACGTGCGCGGTGGCCACGATGCCGGCGACGAAGGCCACCGTCCATGCGAGCACGATGATCCTGCGGCGCTTGTAGACGAACCGTCCGAGCGCGGCGAACACGCGCGGCGACCTCCTTCTGAGCGGCCGCGTCAGGCAGCACCCGTGTGCGGCCCCGGCCGTTCAGAACGATATACTAAGGAGGCATCGTTTCATGCCTTCCGAGCACTCGAGGACCGTGACCGGACCACGCGAAAGGACATCGGCAGGCGGCGTCGTCGTCCGCACGGACGCCGGCGTCGAGGTCTGTCTCATACGGCCCGCCGGGCGCACCGTGTGGGGGTTGCCCAAGGGCGGCGTGGAGAGCGGAGAGACCCTTCCGCAGACCGCCCTGCGTGAGGTCATCGAAGAGACCGGCATCGAGGGCGAAGTCGACCGCGAACTCGGCTCCATCGACTACTCGTTCTACTCACGCGAGGCCGGCAGCCGGATCCACAAGACCGTCCACTACTACCTCATGCACGCCACCAGCGGGGACACGGCCCGTCACGACCACGAGGTCAGCGAAGCGCGCTGGGTCGAACTCACCGAAGCCCTCAAGCTGATGACGTACCCCAACGAGCGCGAGATGGTGCGCCGTGCTGCCGACGCCCTCGGTACACTCCTCGGCGGTTGACCAGCTAGGACCAGACCAAGGGCTCGCGCACCGCGCGCGCCTGCCGCATGCCCTGGTCGAGCGCGGCAAGCATGTCGGTCGCGTTCACGTCGACGAAGTCGTAGTGAGCCAGCGAGAAGTACCCCTGCGAGGCAGAGCGTTCCCCAACGCAGTCATCCAGCTCCCGGCGCAGCCGTTCAGCCGCCCCGGAGAGGCCGCGGCGGCTGATGTTGGGCAGCACCAGCAGAAAGCCGCCGTCCGGGGCCAGCCCGATACTGTCGTAGCGGCGCAGGTTGTCGCGCAGGCACTCGCTGACGGCGGGAAGCACGACGCTGGACCCGGAGCCGAGGCCCCATGGCTCCTCGGACCCGTTCTCCTCGAACTCCAGCTCGAGCAGGCCGAGAGAAAGATCCATCCGCTGACAGCGGTCCACTTCGAGCGACAGACGGTCGAAGATCTCCTCGCGCCTCATCACCCCCGTGCGCACGTCGATAGACGACGCCTCCGCCGCCTCGCGTCGGAGACGCTCGATGGTCTCCTCCATCCCCGCGAAGTAGCCCGCGGCGATGCGCGTGAGAGCCATGGGTTCGAGGACGAGGAGACGACGGCAGGCCTCCTCGGCCCCCGGCGCACCGTTGGCCAGCAAGCCCGCGCGGAGCACCCGGCGGCCCCCGGACAAGGCGTCGAGAAAATCCGCCACGGCGACACTCTGGCAGAGGCCCGCGCTGCGCGCCACCTGCTCGACGGCCTCAAGATACGGGGCCTCGTCACCACCCAGTGCGCGGGCAAGATACGGGAAGATCGGCTCCCAGAGATCGCGGACGCCGTCGCCCAGTTCGAGTTCGTCGAAGACCCTGTCGATGGACGCATCCATGACCAAGCTCCTTCGCTCATGGCGCCCCGGAGCGGGTGCTTCCTGGTTCAAGTGTACCGTTATGCGAGAGACTACACACACGTTGTGCTACTGACGCGAAAGGTGAGCCCTCTGTGCGCGTGACTCTGCTTGGAACCATGGGATGGATGCCTTGCGAGCGGCGGGAGACCACATGCCTGGCTTGCCGTGACGAAGATTCTCTCCTGATCTTCGACGCCGGCACCGGGTTGCGCCGCCTGCTGGAGCCTGCTCAAGCGGCGCTTCTCGAGGACGGCCCCGAAGTACACCTGTTCCTGACGCACTACCACCTCGACCACGTCTGCGGCCTTGCCTATTTGCCCGGCGTGCTGCCGGACCGCCGGGTGACGATCCATGCGCCGGCGGCCGGGATCACCGGCATCGACCCCGAGGCGGCCGTCGCCGGCCTCCTGCGCAGGCCGTACAACCCGCGCGACTGGAAGGAGCTCAGAGACCTGCGCGTCGCGGCTCTGGCGCCGGGCGCCAACGCGATCGCCGGTCATCTGGTAGGCGTGCGCCCTCAGAAGCACTCGGATGTGAGCGTCGCCTATCGGCTGGATGACGCCTTTGTGATGGCCACCGACACGAGGGCCGACCCCGGGACGGCGGAGTTCTCGGCCGGGGTCGGCCTGCTCCTGCACGAGGCTTGGTACGACGCCGCCGCCGCGCAGACCGGCGAGATGCCGGCGGAGCTGCCGCCCGGCTTCGCCGCGCACAGCGAGGCTGGCGCTGTTGCCCGCCTGGCCGCCGCGGCAGATGTCGGCCGCCTGGTGCTCATCCACCTGAACCCGGCTTACGACGAGACTTACTACACCGCCATGGCGGCCACTGCCCGCGCCGCGTTCCCGCGTACCGAGGTGCGCGGCGACGGCGAGGTCGTCGACACGAGCCGCGGCATTTGACACCCTAGAGAACATGCCCGTGAGTAGTCGCCCGGAGGTCCACGGTTGATCCGCTTTCGCAACAAGAAGTTCCTGGCCGCCGCGGCCGTGATCGTCGTGCTGGTGGTGTTCTCGCTACCGGCGTTCGTCGCCTATCGCTACACGGCGCCCGAGCAGCGCTCCGAGTTCATCACTCACCCGTGGCGTGGCTGGGCCTTCGTCTACGCAGCCCTCGCCGTACCCGGCGACTCCGAGCTCAAGACCTCCGGAATGGCGCTGCGCAAGTCCGACTGGATGTTCAGAGACACCGTCGTGGACCCGCGTGAGGTGCAGTTGCTCTTCGTGCCGAAGCGCAGGGCCTACACCTTCATCCACGCCATCGACGGCCGTTCGGTCACGAGCACGGTGGTGCCCAGCTACCGCTTCATGTGGCAGGTGCAGGGAGCCATCGACACCATCTCCGGCAGAGCCGACACTATTGTGGCATTACTGGACTACGACACGGGGCGCGTCTTGTACGACGTGCGCGACAGCCTGCGCCCGTCGGAACTCGCGCCCGAGCATCCATCCCCGTCACCCTCCGAGCCGACGGCGACGCCCTCGCCGTCGGCCACACCGTAGCGAGCCGCCATGGGGACGATCGCCGTCGCGTTCTACGAAACGTCCTGGTTCAGGGCAGGGCTCTACGTGCTCGCCACCTTCGCGGCGGCGAGCTTCGTCGATGCGCTTCTGGCGCGCCGCGACCGCGCCCTGTCCAAGCTGCTGGGCAAGCAGCCGGACCGCGCCGACCGTACGCGCTTCCTCATGGTCCGGCGCCTCGTGCAGATCGGCATCCTCTTCGTCGGCATCGCGCTCGCGCTTACCAAGTTCGAGGTGGTCGGCGCGCTCGCGCGAGCGATGCTCGCCTCGGCGGCGATCTTCGCCGGCATCGTCGGCATCGCCGCGCGCACGCCCATCGCCAACCTGGTGAGCGGCGTCATGATCGCCTTCTCCCAGCCGGTGCGATTGGGCGACTACATCAGCGTCGACGGCGAGTACGGCACCGTTGAGGAAATCCGCCTCACCTACACCTACATCCGCACGCTTGATAACCGCCGCGTCGTGATCCCCAACGAGGCCTTCGCCAGCAAGGTCGTCCACAACTACTCGATGGGCTCGCCGGGCAGCATGGTGGCGGTGACGTTCGCGGTGCCGGCGAACGCCGACGTGGATACAGTCCGCACCGCCGCACGGGAGATCGCCGACGATCTGGCGCCGGCGCCGGAGGGCAAGGCGAACAGCGTCGACGTTGACGACATCTGTGGGAAGGAAGTGGTTCTGCGCGTTCACGCCTGGGCGCAGGACCCGATGAGGCGACGCGACCTGGCCAGCGCTTTGCGCATCGCCCTTCTGCGCCGCCTGCTCGCCGACGGCGTGCTGGACCCCGAACGCAAGGACCACGACGCCGACTGAGCGCCCCCAGGCGGCCGGCTCAGCGGCGGGGCGCCCGGCGGCGTGGGCCGTCGCCGTCGCCGCCGGCAGCCGCCTGCTCATCTTCGCCGTCGGATTCGCCGCCGCCGCCACGATCAATATCCAGCATCTTCCTATCGGCTGGCGCTTCCCGGCCCGTGCCGAGGTCTTCAGCGGCTGGCTGGGCAGCCTGCTCAACCCGTGGGCGCATTGGGATGGGGTCTGGTACATCAAGATCGCCACCAGCGGTTACGCCGATGGCGACGGTAGCACCGCCTTCTTTCCCCTCTACCCGCTGCTGCTGCGCTACATCGGCGTTGTCTTCGCTGGCAACATGCTGGTCACCGGCATCGTCATCTCGCTGGTCTGTTACGCGGGCTGCATCTGCCTGCTCTACCGGCTGGTGCGCGCCGACTTCGGCGCCGACATCGCACTGCGCGCCGTCATCTACCTCTCCCTCGGGCCGTTGGCGTTCTTCCTGCAGGCCGTCTATACGGAGTCGTTGTTTCTCTTGCTTTCGCTGGCCTGCTTCGTGTTCGCGCGCGAGAGCCGCTGGCGTATGGCCGGCATCATGGGCCTGCTCGCCACGCTCACGCGCAGCACCGGGGTGCTGCTCTTGATCCCCATGGCGTACTACTACTACGCGCGCCGCGGCTGGAGCCTGCGCCGCACCGACTCGCACAGCGCCAACCTGCTCATGGTCGCCGAGGGCCTGCTGGTGTGGATGACCTACCTGAGCCTGGCCTTCGGCAAGCCGCTGCTGTTCTCGGCCGCTCAGGCGCAGTGGAAGCGCGGCTTCGCGGCGCCCAGCTACACGGTCGCCAAGGGGTTCGTGGCCGCCGTCGGGGGGGCGTGGACGTTGCTCGCCGCCTGGTACTCCAGCCTCTTCACGGAGAACCCGCAAGCGGTTTCCGGATACGGCGTCGCGCTCGCCAACGTCCTCAACCTGGCATTCCTCGTGCTGGCCGGCCTGCTCCTTTGGTACGGGGCCCGCCGGCTGCCCGCCGGCTACTCCTTGTACGCCCTGGCCGCCCTGGTCTACCCGCTGTTCTTCCCTGCCAACAGAGTGCCCCTGCTTTCGTACCCCCGCTTCACGCTCACCGTGTTCCCGCTCTACATCGCCCTGGCGGTGTACACGCACGACAGGCCGAGGACCCACATCGCCGTGGTGGCGACAGGGCTGGTGCTGCTCATCGCGCTCACCGCCAGATTCGCGGTGTTCAGTTGGGTGGCGTGACCGGCGTCGGGGAGGGGGTGGGCGGCGTCCCCGCTTCGGACGGTGCCGCCGCGTCGGGCGTAACGCGCTTGAACACGTAGACGCCGTCCTTGGCGAAGACCGACTGGAAGCGGCCGTCGAGCACCAGTCGGCCGAGGGCGAGCTGGTGCATCTTCTTGTCTTCCTTGTCGTAGAAGAACGGGTGTCGTTCATCGACGAGCACCCAGTCGGCACCGGCGAAATAGGGGAACACGTAGGCGACGGGCCGAGCCGCAAGCTGGGCGCCAGCGTTGTTGTTGGCCGAGACCCTGGCTCCGGACGGGATCAGCTTGACCGCCCTGTCCAGAGCAATGTCGTGAGAGTCGCGGGCGAAGCTCCTGCCGTCATACGCGGCGCCCGGCAGAGCGAACGGCAGCGGGCCGAGGAAGTAGTTGCCGGCCAGGGCCGCGAGCAGCACGAGCAGAGCCAGGGTCTCGCGCCGCACCCGCTGGCCGGCCATGGCCTCCTCAGCCCGGCCGAAGTGGCCCCCCAGCCAGCGCCAGAGACGCATGAGACCGAGCACGGCGGCGACGAACAAGAACGGTATCTCGAGCGCCGTGTAATGGAACTCGATCCGGCGCTGAAACGGTGTCGCCGAGAGAGCGTTGAGGAGGTACTCCGGTGCGGCGATGAGCGTCGTGAGCGGGCTCAGAAGCGAGGCGAAGCCGAGCGGCCACAGCAGGTCCAGCCAGTAGCGCAGGTTGGCCGTCGCCACGAGGTCGCCGAGCGTTCGTTCGGGGTGAGCGAGGGCCGACTTGACGACTTGGCCGGCGCCCTCTCCATACTCCCCGTAACGAGCGATGAACGCGCTCTGGCCGCCATTGAAGTGGGGGATGATCACCCACACGGCCACGGCGAAGTAGGCGGCCGCCAGCGCGGTGAGCACGAGGGGCCGCCACGACCGCTTGCGAAAGGCGAAGTAGACGCCCATGGTCGCCAGCACGAGGGGGACCGTCTCCTTGCAGGCTGCCGCCAGGATGAGGAACGGCAGCGCCCGCAGCCAGCGGCCCTCTTCGAGGTACAGGAACGCCCACAGCAGTAGTGGGGCAGCCAGCGCGACGGGGTGGAACTCGTTGAGGACCAGGAAGCCGAGGGCCGGGCAGAGCAAGAAGGCGCCGGCGAGGAGCGCGCCGGCACGCGGGTCCCTCGTCACTTGCGTACCCAGCCGGTACGCCGGCCACGCCCCCGTGGCGACGATCACCACCTGGAGCACCAGGAGCATGACCGGGCTCGGCCACACCAGCCATGGCAGGGCGAAGAGAGCGAGGACCGGGTCCGCGTGCGCCCCGAGACGCGACATCTGCCGCGGCTTCAGCTCGCCGCTGGTGATCTCCAGGAAGCGCCCGTGAGCCGTGTTGTACACCGCCTGCACCATGTTGCCGAGGTCGAAGCGCGCGTCCATGTAAGCGCGGTACTTGAGCCATGACAGCAAGGCGAACACGACGGCGAAAGCCACGGCGCCGGCGAGCACCAAGACGGCGTTGCGGCGGAACAGGTGAGCGTGTTCGTCCGCGTCGAGCTCGACCACGGGGGAAAGGGCGAATGGGCCCTCGGCGCGGGTCCGGCCCGCGGCCGTCCCGGCCGCGGGCCTCCGCCGCGCCTCACGCTTGACCCTGCGTTGGCTCATCTCGAGTCCTTTCGTCCTCGCACGATCGTCGCTCCGGCCACCGCCAGACCCACGAAGAGCAGCTCGATGGCCGTGACCCACAACCGCAGCAGCAGCGCCCAGGCAAGCGCCACTCCACCCGGAAGCTGCCGTGCCAGCGAGGCGGTCAGCACGGCCTCACGGACACCGATCCCACTGGGGAAGACGAACGCGACCATACCGACCACATAGGCGAGCGCGTACGCGACCACCACTATTGGCAGGGCGTCCACCGCCAGGCCCGTGACGGCCCGAGCCAGAAGCCAGGCCCCCAGGCCGGCCAGCAACCAGGCCGCGACATAGTACCAAAGCAGCGCGAGCACGACGCCGAACCCCAGGGTGACGTCGAGAGGCGGCCGGCGCAGCAAGCGCAGCGCCCAGGCGGCGACAGGGCCGAAGACGCGCGGGTGCAGCAGAGCGACGAGAACGGGGGTGGCGAGAAGGCTGAGCGCGGTGATGCCGGGGCGATACTCCCAGAACGGGAACAGTATCGCGACGGTGAGCAGCGCCGAGCAGATACCCAGCGCCTGCTCGTAGACCATGGCGGCGCTCACGCGGTCCACCGGCAGGCCCTGGGCGTGACTCATCCAGGCGCGGCCGACGAACATGAACACGTTGCCCGGCACGTAGCGAGCAAGGATCGACTTGGCCCAGGTGGCCGTGGCGAGCCACAGCGGGCTGCGCAGCTCGAAGCCCCGGAGAAGGAGCCACCAGGCGACCGCCTGAGCGAGGTAGAAGGCGAGGAAGGCGAGCGCTGAGAGGGCCAGCCAGCCGGGATCCAGCGTCCAGTCATAGTCCTTCACGCTCGTCCACGACCGCGCCAGATAGGCGATCAGGAAGAAGGCCGTGGCCGCGACGAGCACGACCTGGCCGGCGCGCAGGAGGGGGCGCAGCCAGGGCCGGGACGGGCGCGCCGCGTCAGGCGGCGGGCCGGCCTGGGAAGAACCAGGATCGGCAGGCGTGGGCGCCGCGTCGGCCGGCGGAGGCTCGGGGGCGCCGCTCACGAAGCCTCCAGCGCCTCGAGCAATTCCCGGGCGACGGCCGCCGGCGTGAGCGCCCGGCGGTACAGCGCCAGGGCAGCGGCGCCCAGCCGGGCGCGTTCGTCCCCGGGCTGGAGCCGGCGCAGCGCCGCGACGAGCGCGGCCCCGTCACCCGCCGGCACCAGCAGCGCAGTCTCGCCGTCGTGCAGGATCTCACGCGCACCCGGCGTATCGGCGGTGACCACGGGCCGCCCGCAGGCAAGCCCGTCGTACACTTTGTTCGGGATCACGCGAGCCGCCTTGTCCGAGCGCCCAAAGACGCCCAGGCACACGTCGGCCGCCAGCGTGCGGGCGCGCAACTCGGCCTGCGTGAGCGCGCCCAGCCATTCGACGTTGGTGAGGCCACGACGCGCGATCGCGGAGCGCAGCTCGCCTGAGAGCTGCCCTTCGCCGGCGAGCACGAAGCGGTACGGCTCGGCGCGCAGCAGCTCCGCCGCGTCGAGAACGGTCTCCGCGCCGTGCAGAGGGCTCCACTTACCGTACTGGAAGACGGTGAGAGGCTCACCGTCGCCCGGCACCCGGGAGTCGCCGGTGGCCTGCGGCGCCGGCAGTGCGCCCACCGGGACCACCGCCAGCCGCCGGCGCGGCAGCTCGAACCGCTCCTGGTAGTAGGCCGCGTGCGCTCTGGTGTCGGCGAGCAGCAGGTCCGGCAAGGCGAACGCGACTTTGTCGAGGGCGAGCACCGCGGCCGCCTTGCAGCCACCACCGGCAACCAGCCCCCGATCGCCGCCGAAGGTGTCCCAGAGCGAGACCAGCGGGTCGAACACGAGTCGTGTGCGGCGAAGCGCAGCGAGCAGGCGGCCGAACGGAACCAGGAAATGCCCGGGGTAGCCGACGATCACGGCGTCCACGTCCAGGCGCCGCTGGTGTTGGGCGAGAAGCCGCGCGTGAGCCGACGCAACGCCGGCCGCGAGACGCACGGCCCCGCCGACGCTGGCCATCTCGGCGGCCGTGAGCGCAGGCAGGGGAGCGCGGAACTCGTGCACGGCCACACCGCGTTCGCGGAGACCTGAGATCAGCACGGCGGTGCGCGGATACGCCGGGTCGTAGGTGCCGAAGTACGCGACCGCGCCGATCACGGCGTAGTGGCGGCGCCCGGCGCGTCAGGGGAAACGGCGGGGGAAGGCCGGGCCGCTGCCGCGGGTGTCCCCGCGCCGGCCCCGCCGGCCTCGACCACGAACGCCACCTGGGCGGCGTCGGGCCCGCTGCGCGCCCGGGAATTGGCGATGAGCTCCCCGATGAGGCCCAGTGACACAAGCTGCACGCCGACGATGATGAGCAGCGCGCCCAGGAGCAGCAGCGGACGCTGCCCGATGGGATGACCGAAGGCGAGCTTGTCGATGGTCAGATACAGCTCGACGAGGACCCCGATGAAGATCAGGAACGTGCCGAGGCCGCCGAACAGGTGCTGCGGGCGGTGCTGGTAGCGTCCCAGGAAGAGGACGGTAAGCAGGTCGAGATAGCCGCGGAGATAGCGCTGCCACCCGTACTTGGAGCGCCCGGCCGTGCGGCGCCGGTGGCTCACCCTCTCCTCGGTGACGCGGAACCCGGCCTGGTCGGCTACGACCGGGATGTAGCGGTGCAGCTCGCCGTAGATATGGATCGTGTCGACGACGTCGCGACGGTACGCTTTGAGCCCGCAGTTGAAGTCGTGCAGCTGGATGCCGCTGGCGCGCCGCACGGTCCAGTTGAAGAGGCGAGATGGCAGAGTCTTGTTGAGCGGGTCCTGGCGGCTCTGCTTCCACCCCGAGACGAGGTCGAAACCCTCGTCCAGAGGGGCGATGAGCCGGGGGATCTCCGACGGGTCGTCCTGACGGTCGCCGTCGAGCGTCACCAGATAGTCGCCGCGGGCGGCGGCAAAGCCGTGCGACAACGCCGCCGCTTTGCCGAAGTTACGCCGCAGCTTGACGACGCTCACGTCGTCGCGGGCGGCGGCAAGCCGCTCCATGACGGCGCAAGAGCCGTCGGTGGAGCCGTCATCGACGAAGACGATCTCGAAAGGCCGATCGGCGTCGACCAGCGCCTCGTCGATCTCGGCGACGAGCGGCTCGAGGCTGTCGACCTCGTTGTACACGGGGATGACGAGTGAGAGAAGGCTGGCCATGTCGGCTTCCTAGGATACATCCTGCGGCAGGAAGCGCGCTGCCCGACCAGCGGGGTCGCGTGGCTTCCTCGTCCCAAGAAGGCGGGACCCGCGAGGGGAGCGCGACAAAGGGCCGGGTGGCTTCGCGCCCCCGGCCGGAGTCACGTGTCTCGCTACGCCGCCCGCCTCAGGTCTCGTCCTCGTCCCGACGAACGACCACGGACCTGTCCCTGTCTTCCGGGCCGCGCCGGTCGCGATGAGCGTCCTCGAACTCGGTGCGGCTGTCGACCATGAACGCGTCGCGCGCACGGAGCCCGATCACCTGGACGTCCTCGTTGACGTTGCTGTTCAGCAGCGCCGCGAGCCGCGGGTTGTTGACCTTGAGCTTGACGCCGAAGAACTCGACGCTGCTTGGCTGAGGCTTGTCGGCGTCTCGATCCATCACGGTTACCATACCGCCGTTATCGGTCGCGTAGCCATCACTCCTTAGATACCTAGACGACTGTTCCTGCAGGCGTCGAGGTGCGAACCGCTGCCGGCCGCCGCGCGTCTCCCGCTTCAGTAAGAGTGCGCCGGCGGCGCGACGCCCCGCCCTTCGCTGGTGGCGAGGAGAGCGGATTGGTAGCATGAACCACGGCTTCCCGCACCCGCGCGAGGCCCGGGGAGGACGGAGATGAGCAGGAGAGTCTGGCTGGCGCTCGCGTTGGCCGCCATCACGGCGGCCTCCTTCGCCACGAGCTCCGTCGCCGCAAAGCCACACGCCGTTTCCGAAGCGCGCCCCAAGACGGTCACCAGGGGTCTCGACTATCTCCATTCCCGCCAGACCGATGCCGGCGGATTCGGCTCCATGGCCAACACCGCCTGGGGGGTCATGGGCGCGGTCGCCAGCGGCGAGCGCACGGGCAACAACGCCTGGTCCGTGAAGGGCAAGAACCCCTTTGACTACCTGCAAGCCAACAGCCACGAGGCCGCCGCCACCAGCTTTGACGTCGACAACGCCCCCGTCTACTACGCACGCGCCATCATGGCCTACGTGGCCGTCGATCGCGCAGACCGCGTGTACATCGCCGGCACCCCCCGCATCGATCTGCTGGCTCAGCTCTACGGCTATCAAGACCTCACCGACGCGTCGCCGACGAAAGGCAGCTTCTCGCCGTCGAAGTCGAATCGTGACTACGTCGCCGTGCACACCACTGCCTGGGCCATCCTCGCCGTGCATGCCCTGGGGATCGACGGCGAGAACCGGTTCAGTCTCGCGGTTTCCTGGCTCGCCGATCAGCAGCGGGGCGACGGCGGCTTCCCCAACGAAAGCACCGCGAGCGCCACCTCCAACCTCGAGGACACCGCCCTGGCCATCCAGGCGCTCGAACTCGGCGCCCCGGCCGACGTCGCAGACGCGGACATCCGCGCGGCCAAAGGCTACATTCTTCTGCACCAGCGTGCCGACGGTGGCTTCCCGTACAAGCCCGGCGGCGCCACCGACGCCGAGACCACCTCGGCCGCCATCCAGGCGGCGTGGGCGATGGGCGACGACCCCAAGACAGACGCGGAGTGGAAAGAGGGCATCAACACGCCCGAGTACGCCCTGAGGGTGCTGCAAGGCAAGAATGGCTCCTACGCCAGCAAGCAGGGGTCGACGCCGCGGGCGATGACCAGCACCAGCTGGGCGCTCATCGCACTGCGCGGCAGACCCTTTACGACGTTCCCGCTCAAGGTGGTGTCGGCGTCCACCGCCTTCGGGTTCCGGCCCTGGATCACGTCGCTCTCGCCCAAGAACGGCGCCAAGTACACCCACACACGCATCGTCCTCATCCGCGCCACCTACACGGACGGTGCCAAGGGTACCGGAGTCAAGCCGTCGGCGTGCCGCGTGTACGTCGACAACGCCAACCAGAGCAAGCCTGCCGACATCGGGCGCTACGGGCTGCGCCTGCTGCTAAAGAACGTCGCCAACGGCGACCACATCTACAAGCTTCTCATCGTCGACCATGCCGGCAACGTCAAGACCGTGGAGAACAAGTTCAAGGTCAACGTGGTCACTCCGGTCCCGACGTCTACTCCCACCCCGGCGCCCACCTATCACCCCATCCCCAACCCGGTCTATCCGCCGACGACCCCCGTCATGCCGAAACCAGTCCAGACGCTCTACCCCACACCGATCGACAGCGGATCGCCAACGCCGTACTCGTCGGTGACGCCCTACCCCAGCGGCGAGCCGGTCACCGGCGCGCCGGTAGCGTCGCCGAGTCCATCCGGCAGCCCCGGCGCGGCGAGCGCCGATGCCGGCGGTGGCGGAGGTAGTGCGGCGGGCTTCCTCGGTGGTACTCTCCTCGCCATGCTTCCCATCGGCTCCCTCCTGTCCTACTTCGCCCTACGCCGCAGCGAGCTCGCGCTCAGCGGGGCCGGCGAGGGCAAGGTGTTGGAGGGCGGCGGCAGCGCCTGGGAGCGCGCCAGGCAGGCGCTCGGCAAGTCCAAGGACATCGTGAAACCGGCGGGGAGTTGACGCCCGCGTGAACGATCTCCAGCAGGTGATCTACGACGCCTCGCGCGTCCTTCTGTGGCCGGTCCTCATCGCCGCGCTCGCCTGCCTGGTCTGGGTGCTGATCGAGTTCGGCGTCCTCCTCTACGAACTGTGGCTGCGCTTTCGCTATCGCGACCTGGACGCCCTCCAGGCGCGCACCTTGCGGGCGCGTAAAGCGTTCCAGGACGGCAAGCCGCGCAGCGCCTACCGGTACCTGCAGGAGAACAACTACTCCATCATCGTCGCGCGCTTCCTCTTCGATCTCATCCGCAACTACCAGATCGAGCGCCTGGAGGCCAAGCCGCTCAAGCTTCTCCAGGAGTACGAGTTCTACACGATAAAGCGGCTGGAGCGCACTCGCATCCTCGTGCGCCTGGGCCCCATGCTCGGCCTCATGGGCACGCTCATCCCGCTGTCGCCGGCGCTCGTCGGCCTCGCCAGCGGCAACACCGAGCAGCTCGCCGAGAACCTCACCACGGCCTTCAGCGTCACCGTGCTCGGCCTCCTCATCGGTGGCCTGGCCTTTGTCATCAGCATCGTTCGTGACCGTCTGTACGCACAGGACATCTCCGACATGGAGTACCTGCTCGAGCTGCTCGAAGGCCGCGGCGGACGCCTCAAGTCCGGCCGTCGCCTGAGCAAGAGGGGGATCTGGGAGAGCGAACCGCTGGTCGAGTACGAAGCGGTCGACGAGGAGCCCGGAAAGACACTCGTTCTCGCGACCCTCGAGGAGATCCCCGTGGAGCCGCTGATCCCGGTCGCCGACGGGGCGGAGGAAGACGGAGGCAGCGCGCCGCCGCCGGCGCCGGCGGGCGGCGCGACGGTCACGTCGGGCGCCACCCGGCGCGTCAAGGCGCAACCGACGTCCAGCGAGACGCCCTTGCTCGGCTTCGAGGACCCGGCCATGGACTGGCAGCCGGATGAAGACCCGTTCGCGGACCTGGGCCCGGTCGACCCGCGGCCACCGGCGAACGGCGCCTCGGCGTCCGGCTCCGGCGAGCCGGACAAGCCTCGCTGAGACGGCCGTGCCGGCGTCCGACGACCATCCCGTCATCCACAACCTCGGCACGGTCTACGAGCCGCGTGGCGAGGGCCTGCGTTACATGCGCCGGCGCCGCATCGGCACGTCGGACCGCAACGGCGACCCGCTCGACGGCATCGTCAATCTCTTCTACGTGGCCATCGTGCTGGCCGTCGGGTTCCTCGTCGCGGCGCTGTCCGCGGCCGGCGTGGCGGGCCTGCTGACCAACGACAACATGACCATCGTCACCAACCCAGGGACCCCCCAGATGCAAGTGATCGTCAAGGAGGGCGACAAGATCACCAAGCTCGACATGCAGTCCGGCACCGAGGTCCAGGGCATCGGCACTCTTCTGGGATCCTTCTACAAACTTGCCGACGGTACCGTGATCTACGTGCCCGCGGGGTCGTCGCCGCCCACGGGCTCTACTCCCCTGCCGGGCGCAACGCCGACATCGACTCCTACTCCCGGCGTGACGGCGACCCCCACGCCGGGAGTGACGCCGTACCCGACCACGGATCCGTACGCCACGCCGACGCCCCTGCCCTATCCCACGAACCCATACGCCACGCCGACGCCGGGAGTGACGCTCACGCCCGCCGCCGGTCCGACGGAGCGCCACTGATCGACCCGCTGTCCGCTCCCGGCGGCGGTGAGCTCAACCCCCGAGCGAACGCAGCAGGCCGACGAGCCGTTCCAACTCCGCTCGGCTCCTGAAGCCGATCTGGATGGCGCCTCCGCGTTTGCCGCTGCGGATGCGGACCGGCGCCTCGAGCAGACCGTAGAGCTCGTCCACAAGATCGGCGAAGTCGGCGGCGGCGGGCGGGCGCGCCGCAGGCGCGCCCGCTTCCGGCGCTTCCTCGTTGAGCTTCCTTGCCAGCGCCTCGGTCTGGCGCACGGTCAGGCCCTCCGAGGCGACGAGGCGCGCGATCTTGCGGCGCTGCCCATGGTCGGGCAGCGCCAGCAGCGCACGGCCGTGGCCCTCGCTCAGCTCTCCCTGCTCGATCATGCCCTGCACGTCATCGGGCAGCTCCAACAGGCGCAGCAGATTGGTGACGGCGACGCGGCTGCGGCCGACAAGCTCGGCGACGCGCTCATGCGTCAGCCCGAACTCGTCGACGAGAGAGGCGTAGGCCTGCGCCTCCTCGATGCTGTTGAGGTCCTCACGCGCCACGTTCTCGGCCAAAGCGATCTCCAGCGACGCGATCTCGTCGGCCGCACGCACTAGGGCGGGGATGTAGTCCAGGCCGGCCAGCCTGGCGGCGCGCAGACGGCGCTCGCCGGCGATGAGCTCGTAACGGGGACCGGCCGAGGCCGAGTCGCGCGGGGGACGCTCTTCGCCGCCGGCTTCCGTGACCGCCGTAACGGCCGCCGGCAGCGGCCGCACCACGATCGGCTGGACGACACCCAGAGCCTTGATGGAGGCGGCCAGCTCGTCCAGTTCGTCAGTGGAGAACACGCGCCGCGGTTGCCGGCGGTTGACGGCGATCTCGGCAAGTGGGAGCTCGCGCAAGCGGCCTTCGCCGCCCGCTCCGCCGGCCCGGGCGAGGGCCGCCTTGCCGTCGCCGATGAGCGCGCCCAAGCCTTTGCCCAGGGCTTTCCTGTCGGTCCCGCCCGCTGCGTGGCCCTTCGGGCCGGCGAGCGGCTCACTGGGACGATGTCGATCAGTCACGAGACACGACCTCCTTGGCAAGATCGAAGTAGGCGTCGCTGCCGGCGCAGGTGGCATCGTAGCGTGAAATCGGCAGGCCGTGGCTGGGCGCCTCGCTCAGGCGTACGTTACGCGGCACGATGGTCGTGAAGACGCGCTCGCCCAGGTACTCGCGGACCTCGGCCGCGACCTCGCGGCCGAGCCGCGTGCGACCATCGTACATGGTCACCAGGACCCCCAGGATGGCAAGCTCGGGGTTGAGATGCTCCTGCACCAGGCGGACGGTGTCGAGGAGTTGCGCCAGACCCTCCAGGGCGTAGTACTCGGACTGCACCGGGATGAGGACCTCGCGCGCCGCGACCAGGGAGTTGATGGTCAGCACGCCCAGTGACGGCGGACAATCGATGAAGACGTAGTCGTACTCGCCGACGTGACCGGTGAGCGCGTAGTCGAGCACGTACTCGTTGCCCTGAGCGTTCGCCAGCTCGACCACCGCGCCGGCCAGATCGGGGCAGGCCGGAATCAACGACAGCTGCTCGACAACCGTCGTCACCATGGCCTCGGCGACGCCGGCGACGCCGCCCAGCACTCCGTAGATGCTGAGACGCGGGTCCTCCGCCCTGGAAGCCAGGCCGGCCGAGGCATTGGCCTGAGGGTCCATGTCCACCAGCAGCACGTCAAAGCCGGCCTCGGCGAGACACGCGGAGAGGTTCACGGCGGTGGTGGTCTTCCCGACCCCGCCCTTCTGGTTGGTCACGGCGATGACGCGGGTCACCGGGCTCCTTTCGCGGGGCACCGATACTAGCAGATAGGCGCACCGCGACGGGCGTCTGACGGGCTGGGCTGTGGGGAGTACGGCGAGCGGCCGGGTCAGCCGGCGAGCGGCCGTTTCGCCGCGACCCCCGGGCGCCGCGGCAGACGATTCGCCGTGGCGGCGACCTTCTCGTACACCGCGCACACGGCCTCGCCGAGCGGCGACCGGGGCAACGGCACGATGGAGCCCGCGGCGAGGCCGCACAGGTTCGCCGCCGCGTCGCCGGCGATCCCTTCCGCGGCGAGTGCCCGGGAGGTCTTGCTGGCCAGGAGGACACCGCCCATGGCCAGCAGGGGCGCTGCCAGCTCGACCAGTACCGGCAACGGCGCCACCGCCCGGGCCAGGACCACAGCGAACGCCTCACGGCCGGGCTGCCCCAAGGCCGCGTAGTGTTCGCTGCGCGCGTTCACCACGTGGGCGCGCGTCGAGAGCCCAGCGGCCCCCACGGCTGCCTGGAGAAAGGCGCACTTCTTGGCTGCCGAGTCGAGGAGCGTCAGCTCGGCCGCCGGCAGCGCGACGGCCAGAGGGATGCCGGGGATGCCGGCGCCGGCGCCCAGATCCAGCCAGCCGGCGGCGCCACGCTCCAGCAGCTGAGGCACGTCCAGGAGCGCCAGAGCATCGCCGAGCAGCGTCTCCACGATCTGTGCACGGCTGTGAAGTCCGGTGACGTTGCCGCGCCGCCACCCGACGAGCAGATCCACATACGTCTCGAGTGCCTCTGCCTGGTCACTACCGAGCGCGAAGCGCGCCGCCAGCCCGGCCACGGCGTCCATGCCCTTCATGGGCGCAGGGTACCACGAGCCACAGCATGGGCCGCGGGTGTCAGACGGCTGCGGACGCCGGGCGGGGCGCGACGCCGTCAGGCGTCGAGCATCTTGGTGAGGACGAGCACTGTACCGCCACCGTCCGGCTTGCGAAGGTCGAAGTCGTCGACTACGGCGCGGATGATGGAGATGCCCATGCCGCCGCCGCTCAGCTTGATCTCGGGCATGCTCTGGCACTCCGGGCAGTCGACGTCGTCCTCGTGAAAGCCGCCACCCTCGTCGCCGATCTGGATGGTGACGCGGTCGGCAAGGACGGTGAATTCGAGGTGCACCTGCCCCTCGTCGTGGTCGTAGGCGTGCCGCACGGAGTTGGAGCACGCCTCCGTGAGGGCCAGCTTGAGGTCGGCCACCGCGTCCTCGGAGTAGCCGCGCGCACGGAGGAGCAGACCCGAAAGGGCAAGGCGGCCGAGCACGACGTACTCTGCCTTGGCGGGGATATCGAGCTTCACGAAGTCGTCCACGAGGGCCAATCCTATCGGCTGGTCGGCTGCCAAGCTATCCATAGTTCACTTGATATTCGTGCGGACGTTCACGTTCTCTCCACACATCGCACACAACGTTCCCTTCAGGGCCACATCTTCAACCGCTTCTCCGGTGCGCCGCACGAGAAGTCGTTTACAGTTCGGGCAGATCGTGTTCTCACCTTCGTGGCCCGGGACATTGCCCATATAGACGAAACGCAGGCCGGCGGCCCGCCCGATGCGCATGGCGCGCTCCAGAACCGGGATGGGCGTGGCCGACAGGTGAGCGTACTCGAGATGCGGCATGAAGCGCGTGACGTGCCATGGCGTGGCCGGCCCGAGCTCGGCGACGATCCAAGAGGCGATCCCGTGCAGGGTGTCGTCGTCGTCGTTGAAAGCCGGGATCACGTTGGTGACGATCTCCACGTGGCAGCCGTGCTCGTGCTGCGCGCGGACCGCCGCGGCGAGTACCGGCGAGAAGTCGCGGATACGGCACAGCTCCTGGTACTGCTCATCGCGGAAGCCCTTCACGTCCACACGGTAGGCGTCGATGTGTGGCGCCAGGACGTCGAGGGCCTCCTCGGTGATGTAGCCGTTGGTCACCATCACCGTGTACAGGCCGTGCTCGTGCGCCAGCTGGGCGCCGTCGAGGATGTACTCCAGCCAGATCGTGGGCTCGTTGTAGGTCCACGCAACGCCGCGGCAGTCGTTGTGGTCGGCCAGCACGGGCAGGTTGCGGATGGGCAGCTCGCGCAGGTCGCGGGCGGCTTCCCCCGGGTCGGCGTGAGCGATCTGCCAGTTCTGGCAGTGCCGGCAGGTGAAGTTGCAGCCGACGCTGCCCAGCGACAGCACGATGGTGCCGGGGAAGAAATGGTAGAGCGGCTTCTTCTCGATGGGGTCGGCGGCGACACTGCAGACGCGCCCGTAGGTGATGGCGTAGAGCGTGCCGTCACGGTTGGCGCGCGCTCGGCAGACGCCGCTCTTTCCGGGCGCGATACGGCAGCGGCGCGGGCAGACACGGCACTCCACCGCGCCGTCCTCCAAGCGATCGTAAAGCATCGCTTCGTGGACCGCGGGCTCGCTCACGGCAGGCGCAGATCGCGAAGATCGCGGATACCGCGCTGCACGACCTCGATGAGGCTGTCCTGCAACTCCTGGTTGCCCGACGCGATGCACGCCATCTGGTACGTGGAGTCCGAGCCCAGCACCGGCTTGTCGTCCAGGGGCCGGCCGGCGGCGTCGCCTATCGGGACGCCGGCCTCCGTGCAGAGCAGGTGCACGGCGGCCAGATCGTAGGGCGAGTTGCAGAGCACGTTGCCGCGCCCCACACGGCGGAACTCGGCGTCCACCCAGGGGTGGGCGTCGATGATCGCCGGCCCGATGTCCACGTAGGCGTCGAGCTGCCCCGTGAGGATGCGCGTCACCGAGTAGGTGGCCGAGCCTATGTCGAACACGGAGCCGCCCACCGACGACACGTCGATGAGCTCCTCGAGCACGCTGGCCAGGATCACCGCGGGACGACCGCGAAAGCCCAGCGTCCAGAACAGGCTTTCAAGGCTGATACGTTCGGTCGGCAGGAGCGGGATGTCGGCGCCGGAGGCGCGCGTCATGCTGAAGCCGGCGCCCTTCTCGGCCACGAAGAGGTCGCCGCTCTTGATCTCCTGCACCACGCCGGCGACCACATCGCCCATCGTCGGCGTCGGCGACGCCGGAACGGCGGCCACGCTGACGCAGGCCATCTCGAAGCCGGCGGCGGCGGGCCGCGTGCCGTCGATAGGGTCGACGATGAGGATCAGCTCGGGGTCGGTGGCGCCCTGGAGGCCGCCGTCCTCGGAGTAGAAGGCCCAGGTGGGAAGCTCGGCGCGCATGTGCTCGACGAGGAGGCCTTCGGCGAGTTCGTCGATGCCGAAGGTGACGTCGCCGCCGACTGCCATCCCCGCGAAGTCGCGCGCCGCGCGTGCGCCCAGCGCGGGCAGCACGACCCGGCGCACGCGAGCGCACAGGTCGACGAGTCTCTCGGTCATGTCGTTCACAAAGCGCTCCAAGGTCGGCGTCGGCGGGCGCCGGCGAGGGCTCCCATTCTACCCTGCTATACTCGCGTTGCCGACCGATGACCCACGCCCAAGTCGTCCGCCGGCCGCACGTCATCCACCCTCAGCAGGTCACGCCATGAAGCAAGCTCTCACTCCCGCCGGAGCCATAGCGTACCGCGGCGGCGGCGGCGTCTATCTCAACATCACCAACCGGTGCTCGTGCGCCTGCGAGTTCTGCCTGCGCGAGTGGGCCGAGGGCGTCTTCGGCGAGAGCCTGGTCCTTGACCACGAACCCGACATCGCGGACGTCACCCAGGCCATCGAGCTTGAGTTTCTCGAGAGCCTGGCCGACGAAGTCGTGTTCTGCGGCTTCGGCGAGCCCACGATGCGGCTGGATGTGGTGCTGGCCGTCACCGAGTGGCTGCGCCTGCGGCGCATCCGCGCCCGGCTCGACACCAACGGCCACGGTCAGCTTCTCAACCCCGAAGTGGACGTGCCGGCGGCCCTGGCGGCGGCCGGCATGGGCACCGTCACCGTGAGTCTCAACGCCGCCGACCCCGAGGCCTACGACCTCATCTGCCGCCCGCTGTTCAGCAAGGCGCACAGGGCTGTCATCCGCTTTGCCGAACAGTGTCTGCAGCACGGCATGGAGACCACGCTCACTGCGGTCGCCTATCCGGATGCCGATCTGCCCGGCTGCGAAGTGATCGCCACCGCGCTGGGGGCCGGCTTCCGTACCCGCGGCCTGGCGGCGCCGCGCACGCCCGACGACGCTGACAAGAAGGAGAGGCGATGACTGAGACCGGAGCCCGCATCCTCCTCGTAGACGACGAGGAGGCCATTCTCAAGCTGCTGCGTTTTCCTCTCGAAAAAGAGGGCTACCAGGTGGTCACGGCACGCGACGGCGAGGAGGCGCTGGAGACCTTCGCCCGCGAGAGCTTCGACCTTGTGGTCCTCGACCTCATGCTGCCCCACGTCGACGGCATGGAGGTCTGCCGGCGCGTGCGCGCGCAGAGCATCGTGCCGATCATCATGCTCACCGCGAAGTCGGACGAGTTCGACAAGGTGCTGGGCCTGGAGATCGGCGCCGATGACTATATCACCAAGGACAAGTTCAGCCTGCGTGAGTTTCGCAGCCGCGTGCGCGCCCAGCTGCGCCGCGCCGAGATGAGTCGCAGTGCCGAGGCGACGAAGAAGGAGGTCATCAAAGTCGACGACCTCGAGGTGGACGTCCTCAAGCGCAACGTGATGATCCGCGGCGCCAAGGTCGACCTCACCTACATCGAGTTCGAGATCATCAAGACGCTCATCTCGCACCCGGGGCGGGTGTACAGCCGCCAGCTCCTTCTGCAACTGGTGTGGGGCGACTCCGAGTACCGCGACGCGCGCACGGTCGACGTGCACATCCGTCACCTGCGCGAGAAGCTCGAGAACGACCCCAAGGACCCCGAGTTCATCTTCACCGTTCGCAACATCGGCTACAAGTTCCGCGAGTTCTAGGAGGCCGGGGCGCCGTCACGGCGCCCGACGCCACATGGTCCTGCGCTCCGTCAAGAACTGGCTGACACTGCTCATCCTCGGCCTCGTCGTCCTGGCGATGCTCGTCGCCTGGGCGTATGTGGTGCCGCCCCTCAGCGACCGTCTCGTCAAGCAGAAGCTGGTGGATGCGAAGAACAGCGCCCGGGTGATCAGCGACACGGTCAGCGAGTGGATCGGCTACAACCCCGCCACCGGCGATCTCTACGTGCGCTACCAGGACTCCCTGGACCGGACGATCAGCAGCATCGCCCTGCGCCTCAGCGGGCGCGTCATCCTGTACACACGGAACCTCGTGCCGCGCAAGGATACCGGCGGGCAAGGGTCCCTCGATGTCGCCGACTACCCGATGGTCGGACTGGCCGTCGGGACGGGGCTCACGAAGCAGGGCGTGGTCACGACGCCCGAAGGGCGCTACGCGGCGACCGCGGTGCCGCTGTTCTCCTCCAACACCGGAAAGACGGTCGTCGGCGTAGTGCTCGTGATCTCACCCCTCAGCGATGTCGACAACGCCGTGGCCGCGGTGCAGCATCAGCTTTTGCGCGCCACCCTTCTCGCGCTTCTGGTCAGTCTGGCGCTCGGCTACCTGGCCTCGTTCTTCATCGCTCGACGCCTGAAGCGCATCGAGCAGAGCGCGGAGTCCATCGCCGCCGGCGACCTGACGGCCAAGGTCCCGGACACGGTGCGGGACGAGATCGGCCAGCTGGCGACGACCTTCAACGTCATGGCGGACAGGCTCAGGGGCGCCTTCGCCGAGGTCGAGTACGAACGCGACCGCGTGGAGGTGCTGCTCAACGACCTCAGCGAAGGCGTCATCGGCCTCTCGGCCGAAGGCGTGGTGACGATCGCCAATCCCGCCGCCGCCGTGCTCATGGGCGAGCCGGCGCCCGTGGGTGCGGCGCTCGACGCGGCATTCCCGGCCGATGTCGCAGACGCCTGGCGCGAGTCGCACAGGGAGGGTACCGTGGAGGCTGTGGTGTTCGTGCTCGGCGAGCGCACTCTCGAGGCGACGACCTACCCGGTGGGCGGCGCGGCCGACTTCACCTCCATCGTCGTGCTGCGCGACGTCACCGCTGAGGCGCGCTTGGCGCGCGCGCGCCGTGACCTCATCGCCAACGCGTCGCACGAGTTCAAGACACCGCTCTTCTCCCTGGCGGGCTCCCTGGAGCTCATCGACGAGGGCGAGCTGAGCGCCGACGAGCAGAGCGAGTTCCTGCAGATCATGCGCCAGCAGGTCGACCGGCTGCGCGGACTGGCGGTTAGCATGCTCGACCTCTCGCGCGTCGAAGCCGGGGCTATCGACGTCCAGCCCGAGATCGTCGATCTGAGGGCGGTCGCGCAGTCGGTCCTGGATGAGTTCCAGGCGCAGGCGCAGACCAAAGAGGTGCGCCTGCTCATCGAGGACGGCGACGACCACACCGCCTGGTGCGATGAGCAGCGCCTGGCGCAGATCCTGCGCGCGCTGGTCGACAACGCCATCAAGTTCTCGCCCCCGGGCAGCACGGTGCGTGTCGCGACGGGCGGGGACGAACGGGAGGCGACGGTGACGGTGAGCGACGATGGCCCCGGCATCGAGCCGGCCGAGCTACCGCACGTTTTCGAGCGCTTCCACCGGGGCCGCGAGGAACGCGCCACCACTACCGGCGCCGGCCTGGGCCTCTCCATCGCCCGCGAGCTCTCCGAGCTCATGGGGGGAAGCATCAGCGCCGCGTCCCGCGGCGGGGACGGTGCCAGTTTTGCCATCCGCCTACCGCGCCGGCTCTGAGCGGGCGCCACGGCCTTTCATAATCCTTAATCACGGGTGCTGCGTTACTCAACACGCTCCCGAGAGCACTTAACACCCAACGGTCAGTATCGTCCCAGCACTCGGAGCAGAGGGCTGCCTCAGCCCGGGCCGAGGAAGCGGACACTGATGAGAACGAAGGGAACGAGATGATCAAGCTCAGAGGATTCCTGGTCGGGCTGGTCGGCGGGGCGGTGGGCGCCGCGCTGGTCGTGCTCGTACTGGTACTCGTGTTCAACTTCGGCGAAGCCAAGCAGACCGTCGTGCGAACCACCGCCGAGACGCCCGCCGTCTACACGCCGGGTACCCAGGGCCAGTCGCCCGACCAGATCTACAGGAATCTGTCCGGCGGCGTCGTCATGGTGCTGTCGGACTTCGCCAACGCCGGCACCGACCAATTCGGCCAGCAGCAGAGCGGCCAGGCGCTGGGCACCGGCTTCGTCGTCGACGGCGGCGGCTACATCCTGACCAACGCACACGTGGTCGACGAGAACGGCCAGAAGGCGAGCGGAGTCACCGTGGTGTTCAACAAGGGAGGCTCTCAGACGCAGCGCGTGAAGGGCGAGCTGGTCGGCGTCGACGTCGGCAGCGACGTCGCCGTGATCAAGGTCGACCCCAAGAGCCTCGGCCTCAAGCCGCTGCCTCTGGGCGATTCCAGCAAAGTGACCATCGGTGAGCCCGTCGTGGCCATCGGCAACCCGCTGGGTTACGACTTCTCCATCACGTCAGGCATCGTCTCGGCTACCGGCCGCAGCCTGCAGTCGCCCAACGGCATGACCATCCCCAACGGTATCCAAACCGACGCCGCCATCAATCAGGGCAACTCCGGCGGTCCGCTGATCGACAGCCGGGGCAAGGTCATCGGCATCAACGAGCAGATCGCCTCACAGGGCGGCGGCAACGACGGCCTCGGTTTCGCCGTGCCGATCAATACCGCCATCCGCTCGCTGAACCAGCTGCGCGACAGCGGCAAGGTCAAGTACGCTTGGATGGGCGTACAGGGCCAGACCCTCACCAGCGACGTAGCCGCCACCTTCAACATGAAGACCGCCGGCGGGGCGCTCATCGAGAAGGTCGCGGCGGGAAGCCCCGCCGCGAAGGCCGGTCTCCAGGGCGGCGACCAGACGGTGACCGTCCAGGGCCAGGACTTCACCCTGGGCGGCGACGTCGTCGTCAAGGCCGACGGCAAGGACGTCGGCAGCTTCGACGACCTGATCGCCATATTGTCCGAGAAGAACCCCGGCGACAAGGTCACGCTGACCGTCGAACGCGACGGCAAGACCCGGGATGTCACCGTGACACTGACGGAGCGGCCCACCAACATGTGACCGGCCGGTCTTCTCCTCGAGCGCAAGGACAGCGGGCGGGCGGCGTAAGAGCGTCGCCCGCCCGCTGTCGCGTGCGGCCCCACAAGATGAGTCCCACTAATCTGGGTATGTCCACCACCTTTTTTGACAACCGGTATGCGCCGGTGTATACCTAGCACCCAAGGTCGCTTCAGCGCCTTGGGGAGTCACTTCGCCCCGCTGACGCGATGGGAGGATCGTTTGGTCGAGCAGTCGCTCGATGCACGCATGCAAGCGCTGCTGCCCATCGTGCAAGGATTGGCCGAGATGTTCGGCGCCGACTGCGAAGTGGTGCTCCACGACGTCGACCGGCTCCCTCACTCCATCGTCGCCATCGAGAACGGCTCCCTGACCGGGCGCACCGTCGGTGACGGGCCCACGGACCGCATGCTCCGCAACCTGCGCAACTCTGACGAGGCGCAGGACGTACGCCTCTACATCTCGTCGCACGACGGCAAGATCCTCAAGTCCCTGGCCGTCACCCTGCGTGACGCCGACGGCGAGCCGTATGGCTTGCTCGGCCTCAACTTCGACATCTCCGAGATCGTGCAGGCGCAACGCACCCTGGCCAACATCGCCGCGGTGGGCCGCCTCGGGGGGGGCGCCTCGCCGGAGACGGACGAGATCTTCGCCGGCGACATCCGCGATGTGGTCAGTGGCATGGTCACCAAGATCCTCGGTGAGATGGGCAGGACGCCCGGAGCGATGACGCGCGAGGAGAAGATGGAGGTCGTCAAGCGGCTCGAGGAGCGCGGCGCGTTCCTCGTCAAGCGCTCGGCGGAGCAGGTGGCCGAGGCCCTCGACCTCTCGCGCTACACCATCTTCAGCTATCTCAAGGAGATCCGCCGTGGCGACGAGGACGGGAGGCGCCCGGCCCGTGCCGCCGCCGGGCGCTCGCCGGGAAGCCGCAAATGACCTGCGGCGGCGGCACCAGCGTCACCGAGGCGCGTCCCGACGCGGCTACCGTGGACGCGCTCTACGACATCATCGCCGGCTCCGGCAGCCGGTCCCTGGCCGTCATCGGCCTCGTCAAGAACGCCGGCAAGACCACCGTGGTCAACGCGCTGATGGCCAACTGCCCGCACCTCTTCGGCCTCACGTCGCTCGGCCTCGACGGCGAGCGCACAGACCATCTCACCGGTCTCGCCAAACCAAGCATCGCGCCCCCGGCAGGCACGCTGATCGCCACCACACGGGGTTCTCTGGAGCGCTCGCACTACGCCATGGAGGTCCTCGAGGAGCTGCCGTTCCACACGCCTTTGGGGCGCGTCGTCATCGGCCGCGCCGGATCCGAGGGCAAGATAGAGGTGAGCGGCCCGACCACGCTGGCGGAGCTGCGTGCCACCATCGAGGCGCTGCAGGCGCACGGCGCCGACCAGGTGCTCGTCGACGGCGCCATCAACCGCATCGGGAGCGCCTCGCCGCGGGTCAGCGACGGCGTCGTGGTGGCCACCGGGGGCATGGTCGGCGACACGCTCGACGACGTCGTGGAGACCACGGTGGCGACGCTCGACATGCTCATGCTTCCCGAGGTCTCGGTTGCGACGCGCGCGCTCGTGACGCCGCTCCTGGCGCAGAACACGCGCGCGGTGGCCTTTACCGAGGACGGCGCCCCCATGGGGCTCGATCTGGGCACCGTCGTCGGCGAGGGCGTCACCGTCGCCCGTGAGGTAGAGCGCCTGTCCGCGCGAACGCTGTTCGTCGGCGGCGCGCTCACACAGGAGTTCGTCGACGACTTCACTCGGGTGCTGCCGCCGCGCCACGAGCTGCGCGTGGTCGTGCGCGATGCGACAGTACTCGTGCTCCCCGCAAACGGCGTAGCCCGCTTCCGCAAGCGCGGCATCGCTCTGGAGGTGCTGAGGCCTCTCCGTGTCCTGGCCGTGACGGCGAACCCGTTCCGGGTGCCGCAGCCGTACCGGCCGCAACTGTTCTTTAACGCGGTCGCCGACGCCGTCGGCGACCGCGCGCCGGTCTTCGACGTCGTGAACGGCCGTGCCTCGCTCCCGGGCGAGGCGCGGCTGTCCGGCCCGATCTCTCCCTGACGGAAAGAGGATGATGCAGTGAAGGATGCGCTCCGCTTGAACGCCGACATGGTCCAGCGCGCCCGCGCGGCGGCCGACGCCATCGCCGACGACATCCAGCAGCACATCGAAGAGCACACCACCGACACCACCGAGCGAGCAACGCTGCGCCTGCTCGGCATCGCCGGCGTGAACGAGATCGACGTGCCACTGGTCAACGTCGTCGTGGAGCACGCTCGCGAGCTGCTGCCCAGCGGCATCATGCGGCCGTTCGTCGACCTCATGAACAAGACCGGCAAGAGCGCCCAGGTGGTCGCCGAGGGCGTCGCCGCCGGCGAGCTTGCCATTGCCGAGGTGCCAGCCGAGCGGCGCGGTGCCGCCGAGGCGCGCGCCGAGGAGCTCGTCCGCGAGGGCGTCGCTCGCATCGACGCCGTGCGCGCTCGCCGCAACGAGCTCGTCGCCAAGACCGGCGAGCCGCTCAAGCCCTACGTGTACGTAATCGTCGCCACCGGCAACATCTACGAGGACGCGGCGCAGGCCAAGGCCGCGGCTCGCGCCGGCGCCGACGTGATCGCCGTCATCCGCACGACGGCGCAGAGCCTGCTCGACTACGTGCCCTTCGGCGAGACCACCGAGGGCTTCGGCGGCACCTACGCGACGCAAGAGAACTTCCGCCTCATGCGCGCCGCCCTCGACGAGGTCGGCGATGAGCTCGGTCGCTACATCCGCCTCTGCAACTACGCGAGCGGCCTCTGCATGCCGGAGATCGCCACCATGGGCGCCCTCGAGCGCCTCGACATGATGCTCAACGACAGCATGTATGGCATCATCTTCCGCAACATCAACATGCAACGCACCTTCGTCGACCAGTACCTCAGCCGCTTGATCAACGCCCGCGCCGGCATCATCATCAACACCGGCGAGGACAACTACCTCACCACGGCCGACGCCTTCGAGAAGGGCTACACGGTCGTCAGCTCCGACTTCATCAACGAGGCCTTCGCGCTGCGTGCCAACCTTGAGCCCTGGCAGATCGGTCTCGGGCATGCCTTCGAGATCAACCCGGCCACGCCCGACCAGGTCGTGTACCAGATCGCCGATGCGCAGCTCATCCGCCAGCTCTTCCCCGGCTATCCGCTCAAGTACATGCCGCCCACCAAGTACATGCCGGGTGACATCTTCCAGGGCCACATCATCGACAGTATGTTCAACTTCACCGGCATCTTCACCGGCCAGGAGATCATGCTGCTGGGGATGCTCACCGAGGCCCTGCACACGCCGCTGCTGCAGGACCGCTACCTGAGCATCAAGAACGCCAAGTACGTCTTCGAGAGCTGCCGCGACCTCAGCGACGAGATCGCCTACAAGCCCGGCGGGATGATCGAGCAGCGCGCCAACGACCAGCTGCGGAAGGCCACCGCGCAGCTTGAACACGTGCGCGCTATCAGCCTCTTCACGGCCCTGGAGGACGGCGAGTTCGCCGACGTGAAGCGCGACCCGCAGGGCGGGCGCGGCTTCGAGGGTGTCTTCAAGATCGCCGATGACTACTTCAACCCGTTCTTCGGGGCCCTGCGTGAGAACGGCATGAGCGGCGCGCCGGTCGGCCCGGCGCCGGGCGGTACAGGCTCGGCCCAGGAAGGGGGCACTGATGCTAGTCAGGCCATACGGTGATACTCGTGATGACGGCGTCATCCAGTTCTCGTTCACCCTTCCCATCGCCCACTCGATCAAGTCCGCCGACGTCGGCAGGCAATTCCTCGAGAAGCTCGGCTTCCACACCGTGGGTATCGCCGAGTGCAAGCCCATCGACCCGGAGTACACCCTGTTCGTGGCCTACGGTCGCACCGACGCGGGCATCGACCCGGACGAGGTGAAAGGCGACTATCTCGAGGTCGACGAGCTGGACTACTACGCCATCAACGCCCTCATCAAGGACAAGCTGGGTCGCAAGCTATCGGTCGTGGGCGCCGCCATCGAGAGCGATGCGCACACAGTGGGCATCGACGCCATCATGAACATGAAGGGCTTCGCCGGGAACTACGGGCTCGAGCGCTACCCGGAGATAGACGCGCTCAATATGGGCTCCCAGATCCCCTGCGCGCAGCTTCTGAAGACGGCGCTCGAGCGCAACGCCGACGCTATCCTCGTGAGCCAGATCGTCACGCAGAAGAACATCCACGTCCAACACCTCACGCAGCTCATCGAGCTTCTGGAGGCGGAGGGCGTGCGCGAGCGCTTCGTCATCGTGGTCGGAGGACCGCGCATCAACAACGCCTTCGCCAAGGAGCTGGGCTACGACGCCGGCTTTGGGCCACGTACGACACCGCTCGAGGTCGCGTCGTTCCTGGCCCAAGAAGTCGTCCGTCGTCACGAAGAGGCGTGAGGACGTAACATTCCGCGACCGATCATCAATCACAGTGTCGTGACGCAGAGCATGGATCTCGCGGCCGGGGCTGCAGACCAACACGCAAAGGCACGAGGAGGACACAGTGTCTGACAACGACGTCGTTATTCTCTCAGCGGTACGGACCGCGCAAGGCCGCTTCATGGGTGGCTTCGCCAAGACCCCAGCCATCGACCTGGGCGCCCTCGTCATGAAGGAGGCGCTCAAGCGCGCCGGCGTCACCGGCGACCAGCTCGACGAGGTGCTGTTCGGCAACGTGATCCAGGCGGGTCTGGGTCAGAACACCGCCCGCCAAGCCGAGCTCAAGGCCGGCATCCCGCAGGAGGTCCCAGCGGCCACCATCAACCGCGTCTGCGTGTCGAGCGCGACCGCCTTGGCCATTGCCGCCACGAACATCAAGGCCGGCGAGGGCGAGGTCTACCTGGTCGGCGGCACCGAGAACATGACACGCGCGCCGTGGCTCCTGCAGAGAGGCCGCACGGGCTATCGCATGGGCATGCCGAGCGACAAGATCTTCGACGCCATGGTGCTCGACGGCCTGTGGTGCGCCATCGCCAACGAGCATATGGGCCACACGGCCGAGAACCTGAGCGAGCGCTACGGCATCAGCCGTGAGGCGCAGGACGAGGTCGCCTACCGCAGTCAGATCAACGCGGTGGCGGCCATCGATGGTGGGCGCTTCAAGGACGAGATCGTGCCGGTCGAGATCCCGCAGCGCAAGGGCGACCCGATCGTCATCGACACCGACGAGTGCCCGCGCCGCGACACCAGCCTCGAGGCGCTCGCCAAGCTCAAGCCGTTCTTCAAGCCTGACGGTGGCGTCGTGACCGCGGCGAACTCCTCGGCGATCGCCGACGGCGCCAGCGCCCTCGTCGTGACCTCGCGCAAGAAGGCCGCCGAGCTCGGCGCCAAGCCCATCGCCCAGCTCGTGAGCTACGCGACGGTGGCGGTCGAGCCGGCCATCATGGGCTACGGCGAGACCAAGGCCGCGGAGATGGCGCTACAGAAGGCCGGCATGACGGCCAAGGACGTCGACCTCGCGGAGCTCAATGAGGCGTTCGCCTGCGTCGCCGCCCTCGCCACCCGTGAGCTTGGCCTCGACCCCGACCAAGTCAACGTGAACGGTGGCGCCGTGGCTCTCGGCCACCCGCTCGGCAACACCGGCACACGACTGGTCGTCACGCTCATCCACGAGCTGCAGAAGCGTGGCAAGGAGATCGGCCTCACCGGCGCCTGCGTTGGCGGCGGCCAGGGCGCCGGTTCGATCATCAAGGCAGAAGCCTAAGCGGACCCGGAGAACGCTCCGCACGTGGAAGCTGCTCAGGCCGTCGAGCGCGGGCACCACCTCCGGGGAAGGGAGACAGGATGAAGGAAGGCAACAAGTTCGGCGCCCACAGGGTCATCGAGCCCAAGGGCGTGCTGCCGCAGCCGGCCTGGAAGATCGACAACACGATGGAGATCGCCGACAACGAGATCCTCATCGACGTCGACACGCTCAACATCGACGCGGCCAGCTTCACGCAGATCGAGGAGGCCGAGGGCGGCGACGTCCAGAAGATGGCCAAGCACAGCCTCGCCATCATCGCCGAGCGCGGCAAGCACCATAACCCCGACACCGGCTCCGGCGGCATGCTGCTCGGCAGCATCGCGGCCATCGGCCCGAAGCTCAAGGACCGCGACCTCAAGGTCGGCGACCGCATCGCCACCCTCGTCTCGCTGTCGCTGACGCCGCTCAAGATCGACGAGGTCATCTCGATCAACAAGGACACCTGCCAGGTCACGGTCAAGGGCCAGGCCATCCTGTTCGAGACCGGCATCTACGCCAAGATCCCGAGCGACATGGACGAGGCCCTCGCCCTGGCGATCCTCGATGTCGCCGGCGCCCCGGCGCAAGCCGCCAAGCTCTGCAAGCCCGGCCAGACCGTGTTCATCATCGGCGCCGGCGGCAAGAGCGGCCTGCTCTGCGCCTACGAGGCCAAGAAGCGCGTCAAGCCGACCGGGAAGGTCATCTGCCTCGTGCACGGCGACGCCGGCAAGAAGCGCCTCGAGAAGACCGGCTTGGCCGACGTGATCATCCAGGGCTCGGCCACCGACCAGCTGTTCGTCTACGAAGAGGTCACGAGAGCGACGGCTGGCGAGATGGCCGACCTCACCATCAACTGCGTCGACATCCCCAACACCGAGATGGCGTCGGTGCTCGCGACCAAGAACGACGGGATAGTCTACTTCTTCAGCATGGCGACCAGCTTCACGTCGGCCGCCCTGGGCGCCGAGGGCATCGGCGCCGACACGCTGATGATCATCGGCAACGGCTACACCAAGGATCATGCGGTGATCGCGCTCGCGGTCGTGCGCGAAAGCCCGATCCTGATGGAGCTCTTCAAGGACACCTACGCCACCGGCGCCGGCAACCCCGAGCCGGTCCACATGAAGGCGTAGAGAGCCTGGAGACGCGTGACGGCGGAAGAGCGCACCAGGGGAGTCTCACGCAAGACGCGCACCGAGGGAAGCGGCAGAAACGTGGGTGCACGCCGTGGGACGCTGGGCGTGAGACGCACAAGCGCCCGCCCACCGTCGGTACTCAGCACCGGGCCCCGACAGGGGCCCCTTTGCTTGCCTGGGCCCACGTTTCACGTGAAACACCGCAGACAGAAGGAGGCTGGGCGATCGCCTTCGAGCAATCGCCCAGCCTCCTTCTCGCGCGTCAGGCGCGCGTCGATGCTCGGCTCAGTAGCTCCAGCCACCCATCATGCCGCCGCCACCCATCATGCCGCCGGAGCTGGACCCCTGCGTGCCGGCACCCGTTCCGCCGCCGAAGCACGCGCCGCCGCAGCCGCCTTGGCCGGAGCCGCGGCCGACACCCGCGGGAGCCTTGATGCCGAACTTCTTGAACAGGCCCTGCATGTCCTGGCGATGCTCCGACCGCAGCTGCTGGAGCGCGGCCTGCGCCCTGGCGCTGGTCGGGTCGGCGCGATACGTGCCGAACCAGGCGCGCATCTCCTTCTGATGCTCGGCGCGCATCTCTTGCATGGCCTTCTGGGCCTTGGGGTTGCTCATGAGCGCGCCACAAGCGCCGCTGCCGCTGCCCGACCGCCAGCCGGATGGACCCGCGCCAAGGGCGACCGCAGCGGCCGTGAGCGCGAGCGCCACGACGACGGCAAGCACCACGATCATCTTCCAGTGTCGTCTCATTCCGTTGCTCCTCGTCCGGGTCCGGCGCCGTACCACCGGCTCCCCTGTTTCGCGCCCGCGTGGTCGCGAGCTGGTGAGCCTCGGTCTGCCCGGCGCGCGCACTGGCGCGCGCGCCCGTTCAGACGTCGGTCATATTTCGTGCTTCACGATACCCTATTGCTTTGAAGAACTTGTGAATCCTCGGCGCCGATCCTGTGAACGCCGCCGTTCGCGCCGGGAGCCGTCGTGTGGCCGCTCTTGTCTTCAGCCTCCTGAGATCATCGGCGGACTGCTCTCCAAGGCGAGCGGGTACGTGACCAAGGCAGACTTCGATCTCCGGAGGTACACGTGACCCATGAAGACGTCCGACGGGCTCTCGCCGCCGTTCAGGACCCTGAACTCCAACGCAACATCGTCGACCTCGGCATGGTGCGAAACATCATCGTCGATGAACGGCACATCGCTGCGACGATCGTGCTCACAACCGCCGGCTGCCCACTGAGGAACCGGATCCGCGCCGATGCCGAACAAGCGCTTGCGGCGATCGCCGAAGGGCGCGCCGTCGAGGTGAAGCTCGACGCCATGGCGTGCGAGGAGCGCGACGCCATGGCGGAGCGGCTGAGCGATCGCCACGAGCTCGTACACAGCCTCTTCGGCCCGGGCTCCAAGACCCGCACCATCGCCGTCGCCAGCGGCAAGGGAGGGGTGGGCAAATCGACCGTGACGGCCAATCTCGCCGTCGCCTTGGCGCAACAGGGATACGCGGTCGCCCTCATCGACGCCGATGTGTACGGCCCCACGATCCCACTGATGATGGGCCTTCCGGCCGCGCCGCCCGAGATGCACGAGGGCAAGCTCGTACCCCCGGAGGCCCACGGCGTCAAGCTCGTCTCCATGGGCTTCTTCCTGCCCGACAACGAGCCGGTGGTCTGGCGCGGGCCCATGCTGGGACGCGCCATCGAACAGTTCCTCGGCGACGTGCTGTGGGGCAGCCCCGACTTCCTCCTCATCGACCTGCCCCCCGGCACCGGCGACATCGCTCTGACCATCGCTCAGATGATCCCCGGCGCCGACATGATCATCGTGACCACGCCGCAGGAAGCCGCAGCCAAGACCGCGATCAAGGCCGCCAAGATGGCAAAGATGACGAAGCAGCACGTGCTCGGCGTCGTCGAGAACATGGCCTACTACGTCTGTCCCGACTGCGGCAGCCGCCGCCACATCTTCGGGCTTGGCGGCGCCTTCGAGATCGCGCGCCTCATGGATACCCGCCTTCTGGGCCGCATCCCGCTCGACGAGGCGACCCGCCAGGGCGGCGATGTTGGCTCACCGGCCGTCCTCGACCCCAGCACCCCGGTGGGCGCCGCGTTCGCCGACATCGCCCGGATGGTGGTCGACCCTGAGGCGCAACCCGTGGTGACAGCGATCGACGACGACAAGCCCTGACCGCAGCCGACAAACGGTGAGCGCCAGCCTATACTAAGATACTAGTCCCGATTGTGCATCGTAGCACCCCTGGCAATATGTCCTATGCGCGCGAACCCAAGTCCCCGCCGGCGCTGCCGATGAGCCAAGCATGGAGGCCAGACGGTAACGGCTTGGACGCGCCCTCTCACCAGGGCGGGCAAGGCCCACCAGCGACAGCGTGAGCACGCTGCTCGCCGCCACCGCGAATGACGTATGCGAGCTCCTGCACGCGCCGTTCTGCGCCATCAGCCCCTTGGACCGCGGCGACGCAGTCGTCGCGGCCGTCCAAGGGACACGCAGTCACCGCGCGAAGCCTCCCGGAACGCGCTGGCGCGCTTCCGAGGCGCTCCCGACACGCCAGGCCATCGCGACCAGCCGCACAGTGGTGCTGACCCATCGCGACGACCCCATGAACCCAAGCGCACTGGATGGGCAGAAACCCACTTCTCGGTGAGTGGAGAGAGGCTGCGGTCAGCCCTTGACGGACCCCGACATGAGCCCGCCGATGAAGTACCGCCCGAGCAGGATGTACACGAGCAGCGTCGGCATCGAGGCGAGCAGCGCCCCCGACATCGACACGCCGTAGTTCTGCAGGAGCGCGCCGTTGGCCAGGTTGTTCAGGGCAAGCGTGACCGGACCGTTCTGGCTCGAGGAGAAGAACACCGCGAACAGGAAGTCGTTCCACGCCGACGTGAACTGCCAGATGAGCACGACGACGAAGCTCGGGATCGATATCGGCAGCACCACCGATACGTAGGTGCGCAGCATGCCCGCGCCGTCGACGCGAGCGGCCTCGATCAGCTCGTTGGGCACCGATTGGTAGTAGTTGCGGAAGATCAGCGTCGTGATCGGGATGCCGTAGATCACATGCAGGACGATCAGCGAGGGGATACCGCTTGGCAGGCCCGACCCGAGCACGAGCTTCAGGAGCGGGATCATCACGGCCTGGTAGGGGATGAACATCCCGAAGAGGATGAGCGTGAACACCAGGTCGGCCCCGCGGAACCGCCAGCGCGCGAGCACGAACCCGTTCATCGAGCCGAGGAACGACGAGATGATCGCCGCGGGGATCACCATCTGCACGGTGCGCCCGATCGCGGGAGCGAGCGCGGTCCACGCGGCCTGCCAGTTCTCCATGGTCCAGGTCTGCGGCAGGGACCATGCGCGGGCCGGTGAGGCGTCGCCGATTCCCTTGAAGCTCGTGACCACCAGGACGTACACCGGGATCAGAACCACGAGCAGGAAGAACAGCATCGCGAGGTAGCGCAGCGTGCGGGCCACGCTAAAGCGGTTGCGTGCCCGGGGGCGGCGGTCCGCCCCGGCGCGCCCGAGCGGGGCGGCGAGGTCGTCGGTCGTCAGCGCGGCCATCAGTTCTTCTCCGCCCGGGCCGTGCGCGCCAGGTAGGGCACGATGAGGACCGCGACGATGACGAGCAGGATCACGCCGACCGCCGCGGAATCTGCGTAGTCGAAGCTGGACTTGAACACGTACATGTCGATCGCCGGCACCTTGGTCTGGTAGTTGGCCGGCTTCGAGATCGACATGATGAGGTCGAACGTCTTGAGCGACATGTGGCCGATGATGATGACCGCCGAGAGCGCCACAGGTGACAGCTGCGGGAAGAGCACGTACCGGTAGAGCTTCCACTCACTGGCACCGTCGATCCGCCCGGCCTCGCGCAGCTCCTCGGGGATGCCCCGGAAGCCGGCCAGGAACAGGGCCATGACGTAGCCGGACAGCTGCCAGACGGCCGGGAGCGCGATCGCCGCGATGCCCCAGTTGACGTTGTTCCACCAGTTGTTCTGCAGGAAGCCGAGACCGACGATCTCGAACAGCCGGTTGAGGCCGCTGGCCTGCGCACCCTGGTTGGAGTTGAGCAGCCAGCGCCATACAACCCCGGAAGCGATGAACGACACGGCCATCGGGAATAGGTAGACCGACCGGAAGATCCCCTCGCCACGAGCGGGCCGGTCCAGCAGCCACGCCCACACGAACCCCACGACCATGGTGCCGACGAGGAAGGCCGCGGTGAACAGCAGCAGGTTCTTCAGCGAGTGCTGGAAGGCATCCGAGCCGAGCAGGGTGGCGTAGTTCTCGAACCACACGAAATGGCTCGGCGCCTGACCCGTCGCCTGCGCGGCCTTGTGGATGTCGCTCATCGAGGTGTTGATGTTGATCGCGATCAACCCGTAGACGAAGACGCCGACGATGATGAGCGACGGGGCGATAAGGAGCAGCGGTGGTCCCCATCGACGGATCTGGCGGAGCACGGAGGTCCTCCTGTCGGGGGTGTTCGTGGCGCTGGGCGGACCGGGGATGCCCGGCCCGCCCAGCGTTCAGTGCGACGTGCTGCGGCTCAGGGAGCCACCGCCGCGGCGAGCTCTGACTGGTACGTCTTGAGGTCCGAGGCACCGGTCGTGAACTTGCTGGTCGCGTCCGCGATCGCGTTGAGCACCGAGGTCGGTGTTGCGGCACCGTGGGCGAGCGACGGCACGATCGTGTCCTGACCGAACGACTTGATCGCCGTCTGCTGGTACTCGCTGAAGTCGGACGGCTTCGCGTCGGTGCGCGCCGGGATGGAGCCCTTCGCCTTGTTGAAGGCCGTCTGCCCCTCGAGCGAGCTCACGGTCTGGAGCCACGCCTTGGCGCCGTCGGGGTGCGGTGCACCCACGGGCAGGGTGAACGAGTCGGCGAGGAAGCCGAAGGTGCCATCCGTGCCGGGCACCGGGAAATAGATGAAGTCCTTGCCCGCGACCTTCTTCTGCTCCTCGAACGCGGCCACGGCCCAGTCGCCCATCACGTTGAAGGCGGCCTTGCCGTCGATGACCTGCTGGGTGGCCTCGGGCCAGTCGAGCCCGTCACGGTCCTTGTTGGTGTAACTCATGAGCTTCTTGAAGTCCCCCAGCGCCTTCGTGACCTCGGCACCCTTCCAGTCGGTGCTGCCGTCCCACAGGCCGATGTAGCCGTCGGCACCGAGGTCGGACATAAGCACGGTCTCGAGCAGGTTGACCTGGGTCCAGGTCGTCGCGACCGAGAGCGGCGTCTTACCCTTCGCCTTCACCTTATCGAGCGCCGGGAACCACGCCTCGATGCTGTCGTACGTGGCCTTGGGGTCGAGCCCCGCCGCCGTCAGGACGCTCGGGTTCGCCCACACCATGTTGGAGCGGTGGATGTTGGACGGGACCGAGTAGATCTTGCCGTCGACCGTGAGCAGCTTGAGCAGGTCGGCCGGGAACACGTCGCGGATGCCGAACTTGTCGTACAGGGCGCTGACGTCCTCGATCTGGCCGGCGTCGATGTAGTCGGTCAGCTCCTTGCCGGCGTGCGCCTGGAACGTGTCCGGCGGGTCGTTCGCCTGGAGCCGGGACTGGAGCAGGTCCTTCGCCGCCGAACCGGCGCCGCCGGCGACCGCGCCGTTGACGAACTTGATGTCGGGGTGCTGCTTGTTGAAGACACCCACCAACGCATCGAGGCCGAGCTTCTCGGAGCCGGCCGCCCACCACGTGAAGACCTCGACCTCGCCACCCCCGCCGCCGCTCTTGTCCGTGCTGGTGGACGAGCCTCCGCCGCCACCGCACGCGGCCAGACCTAGGGTGACTGCCGCCCCTAGGGTGACTGCCGCTACCGCGGCAACCGCTGCCATGCGTCGCATCGATACTCCTCACGAATGTCGTTGTCCCGTGTACCGACGGTGCCGGCACGCGTCAATGCCGGAAACCCGCTCCGCGCCGGGGCGCGCCCGGGGCTCCGCTGACGATGTGGACGCCGCGGGCGCGCTCATGCGCGCCCTTCGCGACGGCCGGCATGATTCTATCTACTTTGGTTGATTCATGTCAATGGTGGGGCCTCGTTTCGCGAGCACACTGACATGAGGCACCACGTCTCGACGAGCGTTTCCGCGCAGGTCGATCCGGCCGAGCTGACCACCACATTCACCAACGACGGCAGGGTGCCGGCCACGTCGGTGCGTACTTCGGTGGCGATGCCGGACGAGTGCACTGCAACCGCTGTTTCCTCGCCCACCAACAACAACGTCGGCTACGGCCGGTCGTTCACCACGACATGGTCGGTGACGGCGCCGAAGGGCGTGGATCCCGGCAGCTACCCGATCAGCGCGACGACGTCCTACCTGTGGGACGACGGCACGCGTAACGGGAGCGCCTCCGGAAGCACGACGTCCTCGTCGTCGCGCCCCTGCCGATCGGCAGCTCCCAGCTCGGTGACGACGCCGGGACGAGTGCCAGCAACGGCTGGGGACCGGTCGAGCGCAACCAGAGCAAGGCGCAGCTTGCGCAGGCCGCCGATCGTCTTCATCCAGCCGAAGCCCTCCTCGACGATCTTGCGGCGCCGCTGGCTGACGGCGTAGCTCGCGTGGCGGGTGGTGCGCCCGTCGAGGGCGCCGCGGGAGGCCTTGGCGGCGACGTGCGGGGTGACGCCCAGGGCGCGCACGCCGGCGACGAAGCTCCTGGCATCGTAGCTCTTGTCGGCGCCGACGCTCATGCGGCCGCCGCGGCGGCGGCGCTGGCGAGCCAGCAGGCGCAGGCCGGCCTCGCGCTCGGCGGTGCCGGAGGCCTGCGTGAGCTCGGCCGCGACGATCAGGCCGTGGCGGTTCTCGCTGAGCACGTGCCCGGCGTAGCAGAGCCGGGCCTCCTTGCCGAACCCCTTACGCGCCAGTCTGGCCTCGGGGTCGGTGGTCGAGCGGTGCGTCTCGTTGCCACGCCGCTCGCCGTGGAAGTCGACGCCTTCGTTGCGGCCAGCGCCCCTCGGCGGCTCCTCACCCTCGTCCTCGTCGATGGGCCGCAGGCTCTTGAGGGCGGCGGCGGGGTACAATTACCGTATCATGCCTGGAGCGTTGGACCGGGATGTCTAGCTATAAGTTCTCGCGAAGGCAACAGTCGGACCCGACGATACATACGATCGGTGGGTGCGGGACCGGGGCACCCGAGAGTATGTGGCTGAGGGTTGCATCTCCTCCGCACGGCTGAGAGAGAATCGCACGTCTTCTGTCAGACAACCGTGGAGGTGACTTGTGTTGAGACGACATCTGGTCATTGTGGCCGCTGTGGCTATCGCTGTTGGAGTTGTGAGCGCGGTTGTGTGGCAGATGGCCAGGCCGGCACCAGGTATCGAGAAGAAGGCGATCGGCTCGTGGCGCGAGACCGACTCAGACGAGGCGTACCAGCTCACCATCGCTCCCGACATTTTCGAGAACGACAAGGGCAGGTACACAGTGTCGTACCCTCGCTCGTTCCTGCAACCGCACCCCGCGGGCCTCTCCGGCGACGAGATCCACATCTGGGGTGAGAACGGGGATGATGTGGTCTGGGTTGTCAAGTACAAGGCGGCGAACGACACGCTGATCGTCACCCGGAAGGTCACCGGAGAGCGCCACGGGCTCAGGCGCGTCTCTGACTAGTGTCCCGAGTCAGAGATCCGCTCGCAATAGGAAGCAAGGCTCTCGAGGATCTCGTCGCTGGTCTTGTGCCACACGAACGGGCGCGGGTTCTCCTTCCAGCCCGTGATCCAGGTACGGATCGAGGCGACCAGCTCCTTGGTTGAGCGGTGAGTGCCGCGCCGCAGCCACCGCTCCGTGAGCTCGGCGAACCAGCGCTCGACGAGGCTCAGCCAGGAGCTGTAGGTAGGCGTGAAGTGGAAGGCGAAGCGCGGATGGCGCAGGAGCCAGCGGTGGATGGCGGGGGTCTTGTGGGTGGAGGAGTTGTCGACGACGACGTGGACCTCGAGACCGGCCGGCACGCTGCGGTCGATGAGATTCAGGAAGCGGCGGAACTCCTCGGATCTGTGGCGCTCGGTGAGATCGCTGATCACGCACCCGGAGGCCACGTCGAGGGCGGCGTAGAGGTTGGTGGTGCCGTGGCGGCGGTAGTCGTGCGTGGCTCGCGCCGGCGTCCCCAGCAACAGGGGCAGGATCGGGGCCGTGCGGTCGAGGGCCTGGACCTGGGTCTTCTCGCAGGCGCAGAGCACGACCGCGGCGTCGGGCGGGTTCAGGTAGAGGCCGACGATGTCGCGCACCTTCTCGATGAACTGCGGGTCGTTGGAGAGCTTGAAGCTCTCGAGCTGGTGCGGCTTGAGGCCGAAGGCCCGCCAGATGCGGGTGACGGCACTCTGCGACATGCCGACCTGCGCGGCCAGCGAGCGCGTCGACCAGTGGGTCGCGTCCCGCGGCGCCTCCTCCAAGGTCTTGACGAGCACCCGCTCCACGTCGGCGTCGCTGATCGTGCGCGGCGCCCCGGGCCGGGGCTCGTCGTGCAGGCCGTCGAGGCGCCGCGCGGCGAAGCGCGCCCGCCACTTGCCGACCGTGACCTGGTTGACGCCTTCAGCCGCGGCCACCTGCTGGTTCGTCAGCCCTTCCGCGCAGGCCAGCACGATGCGGCAGCGCTGCGCCAGCGCCTGGGCGCTCGTCGGCCTGCGCGCCCAGCGCTCGAGGGTCTCGCGCTCCTCGCCCGTGAGCACGAGCTCCGCCTTGGGACGTCCTCGCGTAGCCATGATCGCCTCCCATCATCGCAGACACGAAGATGAGAGCACAGGCTGTGGTACTATTCAAGCGAACTAACGACTCAGGACACTAGACAGTGAGGAAGGAGCAGAGGTAGTCGCCGATGTCCTTGTCGGCCTTGGAGAACTTCAGTGTCTGCAGGAGCCGGCAGAGCGTCTGGTCGTCGCTGACGACCGTCGCGCCCAGATGCTCATATCGCGCGAGCGCCGAATCGACTGCCTGTTCCTTCTCCTCGCGAGTCACTGTGCCCTCCCGGGGGTCCCATTTGCTCCGGTACTAGTGTCGGCGGCGAGACTCTCCGGCAGCATGGGACTCGCGTCTAGGGAGGGATGCCCAGGCTGCTTAGGGGCGCTGGAGGGCAACGCCGGCGATGACCTCCACCGCGGCGCGCGCCGCCAGCTGGCTGAGGTGGCCCTGCAGGTCATAGCGCGGGGCCAGACAGCAGATGTCGAAAGCGGCCACGCGAGCCGAGCTCAGGACGCGCAGGGCGCGCAGCAGCTCCCGTGCGCTGAGACCGGCGGGGTCCGGGTACTTCTGCCCGCCGTGCGCCGGGTCGACGACGTCGATGTCCAGCGAGATGTAGACCGCCTCCGTCCCGGCTGCGGCGGCTTCCAGAGCTTCCTGCGCGACGGCGGCGATACCCAGCTCGTCGACGTCGGCCATGGTGTAGTAGCTGGTGCCCAGCTCGTCCGCGACGTGTTTGTCGCTGAGCGACTCGCGCCCGCCGCGGATACCGATCTGCACGAAGTTGGCCGGCTCGACCACACCCAGCTCGAAGGCGCGCGCCCATTGCGAGCCGGCCCAGTACTTGGGCTCGAAGCTGAGGTCGAAATGGGAGTCGAAGGCGACGATGCCGAGCTTGCCGTTCAGCTTTCCGGCGAGGACCTGCAGCACCGGGATGGGGATCGAGTGGTCGCCGCCGAAGACGATGGGCACGGCGCCGGCCGCCAGGATGTCGGCGAGCTTCTCGTGGGCGCGCAGGAAGGTCTCTTCCACGTCCCCCGGCACCACATCGACGTCACCGTAGTCGGCGATGCGCAGGTGGTCCAGGATGACGAGGTCGCGGCCAGCCTCGGGGATGAGCCCGCGTCCGTGGCGAAGCGAGTAAAAAACGGACTGCCGGCGGATCGCCGGCGGCCCCTCGTCGGCGCCGGAGCGGTAGTAGATGCTTCCCTCCGGCGCCGGCGCAGCCAGAGCCGGAGCGTACGTGATCGGATCGAGGAGCTTGACGCCCTCGTAGGGGATCCCGAGAACGGCGACATCGGCCCCGGCGAGGTCGTCGGGCCCGGCGGCGCACGGCGCCTCCATGAACGTGGGGATGTCGTCACGCAGTATCGCCGCCATGGCCCGCTCCGGGCGACCCTCGGCCTTCTCCGCGCGTTGCGCCGCCTTGTCCCAAGCAGCCCGCACGTCCTTAGGGTCCATCTCCGCCTCCAGTCACCAGCGGCGCGCCACACGCTGCCGTTCCACGTTGTCCTCATCCAGCGCTACCCCCAGCCCGGGGCCGTCCGGCAGGGTCACGGTGGAGACGCCGTCGCGGAGCTCCACCCCCAGCCCCACGCCGATGTCGTGCGTGCACCCGCCTGGCCGCCAGGGAAGATCGGCGTCACAGTGCACGGCGTTGGCGAGCGCCACGTTGACGTGGAAGTGGGCTGCCAGGCCCAGCGAGCTCTCGCCCATGTTGCCCATCATGATGGTGGCGCCGGCGGCTTCGGCGATGGCGTTCACCTTGAGCGCGTTGAGGATGCCGCCGGTCTTCATGAGCTTGACGACGACGATGTCACAGGCGCCGGCCTTGACCGCCGCCAGCGCCTCGCGCGGGCCGCGGACGGACTCGTCGAGCGCGATGGGCACGTCGACGCGGTCGCGCACCCAGCGCGCGGCCTCCAGATCGTCCATGCGCACGGGCTGTTCCACGAACTCGATGTCGTAAGGCTCGAGCAGCTTGATGGCGCGCACGGCTGTCTTGGCGTCCCACCAGCCTTGGTTGGCATCGACGGTGATGCGCGCCTGCGCGCCTGCGGCCTCGCGCACGGCGGCGACGCGCTGCTCGTCGCGCTCCGGCAGGTCGCCGACCTTGATCTTGAACACCGTGATGCCTTCGGCGCGCATGGCGCGGGTCTTCGCGGCCAGCGTGTCGGGCTCATCCCAGCCCCAGGCGATGACCTCGGTGAGGCCGTCCCGGGTGCGGCCGCCGAGCAAGTCGTAGAGCGGCCGCCCGAGCGCCTTGCCCTGCAGGTCCCAGAGCGCCATCTCGAGCCCGGCCCTGGCCGCCTGGTTGCCCACCGTGTACAGCTCGCGTTCCCAGCAGTGCGTGATGGCTTCAAGCTGGAAAGGATCCTTGCCGATCACGGCCGGCCCAAGGTACTCACCGATCACGTCCTGCACGGTCCAGAGCGTGTCGCCGGTGAACTCGTACGCCGGGCAGGCCTCGCCGATACCGATGAGACCCTCGTCGGTCTCGACCCAGACCACGTCACAAGGGCCGATGGCAAGCGCCGATGAAGCGCTGACGAAGGGTTCCTCCATGGCCAGCTCGAGCGTATCGACGTGCACGGCGGTGATCTTCACGCGGCACTCTCCGACAACCGGTTGCCGGTCGACCCAAGTCTACGCCATGCCGGCGGGCAGCGGAGAGAGCCCGCAGGGGCTCGCGTGGAAGGAAGAGGCTCGGGCTGCGAAGAAGAGAGGGCTTGCCGGCCGGCCTCGGCGCGCGCACCGTTGCCCGCGAGCAGGACGCGATGGCGCCGAACGACGACCCCGTCGACATGAGAATCGGCTACGCCGACAGCAGCTCGCGGGGCTGGGCCGGCCTCACGATCACCATGATCAGGTTCCTGGCGCCTTTGCCGCACGCCGTGGTCCTGCTCTTCCTGGGCATCGCGCAGGTCTTCGTGTTCCTCGTCGCGCAGGTAGCCGTCGCGATCAAGGGAAGGTACCCCGAGAGCATGTACCGTTTCGTCACCGGCGTGATCCGCTGGTCCACTCGCGTGCGGGGCTTCCTCTAGTCCCTCACCGACCTGTACCCGCCCTTCACCCTGCAGCCGTCGCTCACCGCTCCTCAAGCGCTGCCAGGAGTGCCCTTGCCGGGCACGCAGCCGGGAGGGTGGCCTCCGCCTCCGCCGGCGCCGCCGCCGCCGCAGGCTCCGGGAGGCGGAGAGGAGTAGGTCCGGCTTGGCTTGCCCGCCACAGGGGAATGCCGTATAAGATATGGTCCCGCAAGGGGACCCACTCGTGGGGCATTAGCTCAGCTGGGAGAGCGCCTGGATCGCACCCAGGAGGTCAGCGGTTCGATTCCGCTATGCTCCACCACTTGTTCTTCCCGCCGCCTTCTCCGCGCTGCCGAGGTGCGCCGGGCGTGGCGCCGCTCAGCCTTCGGACCCGTCCTCGATGCCCACGTCGGTAAGCTGCACCATGGGCGCCTCGGGGTCGAGCCGTACCATGAGCGACCCGCACTGCGGGCACACCGGCTGCGGCGCATCGGTGGTGAACTCGTCGCTGCAGCTCAGGCAAGTGGCCGCGACCGGCCGATGATCGAAGTGCAGCGTGGCGCCCCGGAAGAAGTCGTCCTCGCCGGCGAGCATCTCGAAGTACATCTCGATCGAGTCCTGGCTGAAGTCGGCGGCCGGCGTCATGACGAGGTAGAGGTCGGTGACCTTGCGCGCGCCGTTGGCTTCGGCCGCCTCGCGGGCGCGGTCGACGATCCCCTGTGTGATGCCCAGCTCGTGCACGACGCTGCCTCCGTCTCGACGTTCGTACCACTCCAGTTCTATCACGCGCGACGTGTGCTCGGGCACGAAGTGGCAGGCACAGCGACGGAGGCGGGCCGGATGACAGGCGAGATCGGGTTCACCACCAACCACAGCGACCTCAGCACCGCGACCAGCGTCCTCGATGGCGCCCGAAGCCTGCTCGGCGGCTTCTTCAGCCAGGGCGCCGATGTGGCGCAGCGCGCCGAGTCGGCCGCCTGGGAGAAGGCCGGCGACGAGGCGTTCAAGAAGGCCTCCGAGGAGATCCGCGCCAAGTTCGTCCAGTGCCCGCGCTGCAGCGCCTGGATGTGCCGCGAGCAGTGCTGGAACGAGAAGAAGGGGGCTCTGCAAGCAGTGCGCCCCGGACCTCGGCGTCGAGATGGTGGCCGACAAGTCGGTCGAGGAGGTATGGGCGCACGCCAAGATGGCCGAGGAGGACAAGCACCTCACCGAGTCCGACTGGCGCTAGGGCATCACCGCCTCCTGCCCGAGCTGCGGCGCGGCGCAGGCGACCAACGCCAAGTTCTGCGCCGAGTGCGGCACGAAAGCCGACTGACCAAAGCCGCTGTCGCACGACAAGCAACCAGAATCGGCGGTGATGCTGCGAGAATCGTCACATTGACAGTTGTGCGCTGCTCGCCATTCTGGTAGAACGGGAGCCGGAGGGCGCGGTCACTGTAGCCCCGCCGATCGGCGCAGCTGGAGCCCCCCGGCACCGGAGCGCGGTCCTCGAGGAGGGAGTCACGAGATGAAGGTGCTCATCGTGGGCGCCGGCATGCAGGGCCAGGTCATCACCTGGAACCTGGGCCGCAATCCGGCCGTCACCGAGATCGTGGTCGCCGACTTCGACGAGAAGCGCGCCCAGTTCGTCGCCGGTCAGGTCGGCAACGGCAAGGCGAAGGCGATGTTCATCAACGCGTTGGACAGCGACGCCGTGGCCAAGGCCGGCGAGCGCTGCAAGCTCATCGTCAACGCCGTGATCCCGCAGTTCAACAAGTCGATCATGACGGCGTGCCTCAAGGCCGGTACGGCCTACATGGACATGGCGCAAGGCCAAACGCAGACGCAGACCATCGACGAGGCGTATCTCGACCAGATGACGCTCGCCGGCGACTTCGCCAAGGCCGGACTCACGGCCCTGCTGAGCACGGGTATGGACCCCGGCGTCACCAACACCTTCGCCGCCTGCGGCTACGAGGACCTCGACAAGTGCTTCGAGATCCGCATCAAGGACTACGCCCTCTTTGACTCCCCCGTCCCGCTGCAGGTGTGGTCGCAGGAGACCTTCTACACCGACTGCGCGCAGCCCCCGCTCCTGTTCGAGGACGGCGAGTTCAAGCGCGTCGAGATCTTCGGCCGCCGCGAGCACTACGAGTTCCCCGAGCCCTTCGGACTCGGCGCCGTGATTTGCCACGACCACGAAGAGGTCAGCACGCTGCCCCGCACGTTGCCCAAGAAGTACGGCGACAAGGGCCTGCGGTACGTCGACTTCAAGATGGGCGGCGACGAGGACGGCATCGACGCCGACCTCGCCTTCGTGAGCTCAGGCATGGCCAGCAAGGAGCCGGTGACGCTCAAGGACGGCAGCAAGATCCGCCCGATCGACGTCTTCGTCGCCACCCTGCCGGCGAACCCGCCGGCGGATGAGCTCGCCCGGCTCGCCCTCGCCGGCGAGATCACCGACTACGGCGTCGTCACCGTCGACTGCATCGGCGAGAGGAACGGCAAGCCGGCCAGCGTGGGCTACAACATCTTCCCGCCGGACATCAAGTGGGTGAACGGCCAGATCCCGGGCGCGACCTGCGTGAGCTACGGCACCAGCACCCCCTCGAGCATCTACGCCGAGTTCATCGTCGAGGGCAAGATCACCGACACCGGCATGATCTGCCCCGAGGAGCTCCCGCGCTCCGTGCGCGACGCCTTCATCGCCGAGCTCGGCGTGCGCAACATGCCGGTCACTCGCAAGGACGTCGTGACTGCCAACTGACGCGAGGGTACAGAGTCCCTGAGGCGCTTCCTCTGCCGGGAGCGCGGAGGGCCGGGCGGCGCGAGACGCGCATGCCGGCCGCCTCGTACACCCGTACAGCTTTGGTCACGTTTTGGGCGTCGACGTACAGGCGCGCGACCGTCTGGCCGCGGTCGCGCAGAGTCTCGAACGCGGCCGCCAGAAGAGCGCGCCCGATGCCCCGACCGCGCCACGGCTTGCGCACGGCGAGGTCGCCGATCTCGGCGCCCTCATCGCCCTCGAAAGGGATGACGAAGCCGACCAGCTCGTCGCCGTCCCAGGCGAGCCACCACAGTGTCGGGTCCGAGCCCCCCGCCTCGATATGGAGCAGACGCCACTCTTCATAGCCACGCTGCTCGAAGAGGAAGTGCTCAGCGAACGCCTCGACGTCGGCCTCCCAGACGCGCCTGTCGTCCACGCCCGTCCTGAAGGCCCGCGCTTCGATACCCTCGGGCCACGCGACCGGCGGCACCTCGCCGAGCAGGTCGATCTCCATCTCGTAGTACTGGCGCAGCGGCGTGAAGCCGCGCGCGTCAAGCGTGGTCCGGCGCACCCAATCGTGCTCGTCGCACCAGACCAACAGGTGACGCACGGCGCCGTCGGGACTCTGGGCGGGCAGCTCGGCGGCGCGAGCCTCGATGGTATCGAGCAGGGCGTCGCCGAGTCCGAGGCCGCGGTGCTCGGGGTGGACGTAGTGATCCGCCATGACCTCACCGGCCGTGTCCGGCCACATCCAGGCGACGCCCACCACACAGCCGGCGGGAGCCACGGTCACCCACCAGTCTGTCTCGGGGCGACACGCCGGGTCCTTCCACTCCGTGACCAGTGCGTGCTCGTGGCTCCGCGGCTCGCCGGCATCATGGCTCTCGGCCGCGTCAAGCACAGCCTGAGCCGCCGGCAGATCGGCCTCCGTGGGGTGGCGCAGCATGTAGCCGTCGGGCAGATTCATCGGGTCTCCTCGCGGGCTGGCGGGCGCAGCCGGCCCAGCCTACTCCTCGACGCCGCAGAAGCGGGGGGCCGTGAGCACGAGCGCCTCGGCGGCGGCATGCAGCTGGTCGATAGGCACGTGCTCGTCGGCCATGTGCGCGACGCTCGGCGGCGCCCCGCGCGCCCCCGGCGGCTTCCAGGCTCACGCCGTACCCCTCATTCCGGATCGCGCAGGACCGGCCGCGTGAGGCAGGTGGGCCCGCCCTCGGCCTTGAACGAGAGCGGCTCGCCGGGGAAGGTGACCACCTCGCACTCGGCCATCTCGAGAAGCTGCTGCGTCACCGGGTTGCCGCTCAGCATGATGCAGCGCCGCGGAGCGACGGCCAGCACGTTGGTGGCCTGCGTGTGCACGAATTCCTCCTCCGGGACCTCGAGCAAACGGACCCGCCGGCGCTTGAGCTCGGCCCACAACGCGGTCGGCATGAGCGGCGGGTAGGCGACCGTGAGGTCGGTGTCGACCGGGCTGATCAGGCTGAGCAGGTGCAGGCAGGCCTCGGGCCCGGTGAAGAAGGGCAGGTCGTAGTCGAGCACGGTGACGCCGAGCGGCGCGAGTAGAGCGCGGAGCTGACGCACGCCCTCGGCGTTCGTCCGGAAGCCGCGGCCG